>ERZ1034992.61-NODE-61-length-74299-cov-89.490410_pt1 | contig 74299 bp, 107 predicted proteins | sample MGYA00520695_ERZ1034992 | MGnify/ENA primary metagenome ERZ1034992 (study PRJEB33766, sample SAMN09781778) | gut metagenome | biome: gut microbiome | host: Homo sapiens | place: Madagascar | study: EMG produced TPA metagenomics assembly of the PRJNA485056 data set...
ATGAGCACCGAGCGGATGTCAAGCCCACGACGGCAACAATGGCGGAGGAAAGTCTTCTGCGGATGCAAAAATGGCGCGAAACCGGCTGCAACGCCTTTGAAGGAACGCGTCCCTTATCTAAGCCCATGAGTTTCTGGACGGAGCAAGACGTATTACGGTTTATCGTAGACCGGCAAATCCCTATCGCAAGTGTCTACGGTGACATTGTGGCCAGTGACGGCGAGAACGACTATGTGGAAACTCTGATCGACTGCAAACTGCATTGCACCGGATGCCAGCGCACGGGCTGTATGTTCTGCGCGTTTGGCGCTCATTTCGAAAAGGGCGAGAATCGGTTTGAGCGCATGAAGCACACGCACCCGAAGCACTATGACTTTTGCATCGGCGGCGGGGAGTTTGACCCCGCGGATGGGCTATGGAAACCCAATGAAAAGGGGCTTGGCTACGGTCGGGTTCTGGATTACATCGAAGTGAGGTATTGAGATGAAGGGAGGAACTATGAGAGATCAAAAACTCGTAAATGCGCTGCGTGAGCACGCAGAATGGGCGGAGGGGAACCAGTGGGAAACGCCCATTACCCTGTGCGACGATCTGGCGAAAGCCGCTGACTTGATCGAGGCGCAGGCGAAAGAAATTGACGCCCTGCGGAACGAACTGTGCCTGAAATGCGGAAACTACACGCTGGCCCATGAGGGGGCCTGTAACGGATGCCGGTGGAGGAGGTAAGAAGATGGAAGCGTTAGAATTTTTGAAAGAAAGAAAAAGGATGTGCCGTTCTTTTGGTGGATCGTGCAGGGGCTGCCCGTGTGAAAAGGATAGATGCGGAATCACCACCTATGCGTCTGACGATGACTACAAGCGGATCGTTGCTACGGTTGAGGAATGGTCTGCTGCGCACCCGCGCAAGACGCGGCAGAGCGTGTTTCTTGAGCAGTATCCGGAGGCACGCATCGGAGATGATGGTGTGTTGCAAATATATCCCTGCTCGATTTCCGCGTCGCACAGGAATGCACGAGGTAACTGCGTAACTATGGGACGCAAATGCCCTGACTGCCGCCGCGAGTTCTGGATGCAGGAGGTGAAGTAATGGAACGACTGACGAAGCGCGATACCGATGGACAGGCAATGATGGACTGCCAGAAGTGTAAAGCGGATTGGACGGGTAAGCATGGTAAGCCGATGGCTGACTGCACCGCGCTGTACTGCCGGAATCGCCTCAAGGATCGCCTTGCCGCCTACGAGGATACGGGGCTGACGCCGGAGGAAATCAACGATTTGGCGAGTGTGCGGGAAATATCGCCGGAAGCAGAATACGCCATCAACAAGCACGCCGACAATATCATTGAGCGGCTTGACAAGCTGCTCCACCAGACGGACGACGATGCTCGCCTGCGCGAGCTGGCCGAGGCCGACAAGGACGGTCGGCTGGTGGTGCTGCCTTCTAACAAAGCGTTGACCAATGCAGACCGTATACGGACTGCGACAAATCAGCAGTTGGCAAAACAGCTTTACGATAACCAAAAAGAGTTTTGCAGAATGCTGTACAAAAATCTTGGTTTTGGAGATGAATTGACTTTTTCGGAGGACTACTCGGACATCTTGGCTTGGCTAAACGCACCGGAGAAGATGGGAGCGGCACAGGAGGCGATGAAGAATGGCAATTAGCAAATCAAAGCGCGAAGCGGTCTATCGAAAGTATGACGGTCATTGTGCGTATTGTGGACGCGAAATCGCCTACAAGGACATGCAGGTAGACCATTTTCAACCATTGAGGGCGTGGGGGATTGAGGACGCTGGAACAGACGATATTGACAACCTCATGCCAGCCTGTCGGATGTGCAACCACTACAAGCGGGCAAATTCGCTTGAAACTTTTAGGCGGTACATCGAGGAGATTCCTCGCAAACTGCACGATAACTATATCTACAAGGTCGGCGTGGTTTATGGCGAAGTCGTAGAACAAGCACACCCGGTTAAGTTCTATTTTGAGCAACAGGAGGGCTGACAATGGCAACTGTTAAGTGTGCGCTGGGTAAGCGCGGGCGTCCGTCCCACGAGTGGAATGACGGGAAGAAAGACCACATCTACTGCCTCGGACGGGTTGATCCCATGACAGATTACCCGTTACCGGAATGCTTGGCTTGCTCAGATTTTGTTGACAAGGCACAGGATGACTTAGAAGCGTTTTATGGGAGGACTGACAATGACACTAACTGAGATGTTTACAATTTGCGATTCGTGCGTATATGCGCCATGTCTTTGTGGGAATGACCCTGAGAACTGCGTGGCGTATGTGATGAGGACTTCTAACAATGGCTGAATACATAAGCCGCAAGGCGGCAATCGCTTATATCCGTGAGCAATCGGAAGAATGTCAAAAAGCGTTCGAAGAGCTTGGCGGGGAAAGTGGAATCTACGCAGACGCCTATAACGATTTGGCGGAGGATTTTTACGGCATTCCTGCTGCTAAGGCAGTATCACTTCACGACATTTACAGAATTATTGCAGGACATAGCTATTATCATGGCGACCGTATCCTTGCAGCATTAACATGTATCGTAGAAGGAAAAGAAGTGAACCCTGTACGCCCTGCTGATGTTGCGCCGGTGGTGCATGCGCGGTGGATACATAGCCGATACGAGGACTGTTCTGAACAGTTTGAGCTTGTGAAGTGCTCCCAATGCAACCACGAGGCGTATGCGATGGCGTTCTATGTCCGCGTCGGCAATTACTGCCCCAACTGCGGCGCGAAGATGGACGGAGGTGACAGCGGTGAGGTTGATTGATGCTGATACGGCCGCCGCTTTCGCGGAGAATTGCGGGGCAACCTTTGTGGCGAAGAGACTGAGAGACAGCAATGCCTTTCCGGAGGTCGTGACTCGCTGCAAGGACTGCAAGCATTTTAACCATAAGCGCATGGAATGTGAAAACGAAGCCATTTCGACCGACCATGAGGGCGGCGCACAATACAGCTTGAATTTTGGGCCTGACGATTTTTGCAGCTACGGCGAGCGGAGGGAGGGCGCAAATGCTGACGATCACGATTAAAGCCAACGTCCCCGCCGCCGATGCGCAGGGCATCAAGGGGCGTATCGCAATGGACATTGAGCGATATGGCGACTGCAAGGTCGTGAGCATCGTGAGCGATAGAGGGCGCGAGGAACAGCTACGAATGAAAGGAGCCAAATTATGAGCATCAATGTGAAGAAGTACACCAAAGACCAGATGGCGAAGATGGCGGAGGATGCGCAGGAGAAGACTGCGAGCCTTTAAGGTTCGGCGGCTGAGAGAAAGGATTGATAAAAATGCCTGATTGCAAGTGGTGCATGGACGAAATTTGCGTCAACGATGATTGCCCGGTGTGTGCCGACTATTGCCCGGTGCCGGACACCGAAGGAGTGTGCCGTCACGAGGATAGGAGATAGTGATGATGGATAAATGCAACGAAAGAGATCGCGCCGTGTTGTCCGCGCTGGATGACAACATCCGGCGTGCTCCATCACTCGGAGTTTGTGCAGAATGTTTCGTAGCGCTGAAACTCGAGTTTGAGCGCGTGATGGCGGAACGGGACGCAGCCAAAGAGAATACCATAACCGTGCCAAGCGGGTTCTGGGTGTCAAACGCGGAATCCAAGGCTGTCGAGGAGATGGAAGGATGAAAGAATCGGGATATCTTAAAAAGCAGTCGGCGATACAGCAGGCCATGCTGGAGGCCGGCATGAACGTCATGCAGCAGTATATGTTCGACACTGCGCTTATCACGCTGCACGAAGATTTTGGCTGGGGTTATGACCGGCTCAAGCAGCTCGAGCAGAAATGGAGCGAGACAGTAGACGCATTCTTCACGGCATTGGATGCAACAGGAGAATCAGACGTTTATCAGGAACGTCTGGACAATGGACTGCAATCATTTATCGGCGACCGTCAGGAGTTCATCCCGTTCGCGGTGCGCTACCCCGACATTAGGCGACTGGGCTACGAAGCAAAGAACCGAGAGAAGAGACTGAAAGATTCTTCTCTCAATCGCAAAAGGATGTAGGCATTCCGTGTTAGCAATTTGTTAGCAACCAAAAATGATTTATACCGCTTAACGCTGATTAACGTTTCAATAAATGCAAAAAGCACAGCAGAAAGCGGCGAAAAGCAAACAAAAGCGGTTAAAAATATGTAGTCTTCTATTTGGTAAGGATGAGGTCGGCAGTTCGAATCTGCCCAGCAGCTCCAAAAAACCTCGGAATCTCAACGGTTCCGAGGTTTTTTCTTTCTGCCCTCTTTTTTATTTGTTAGTAACGTGTCGGTAACGGCGTTAACCAGCGTATCGGCATCAATGTGAGTGTAGACGTTAGCTGTTGTGGCATAATCTGCATGGCCTAAAACCTTTTGTAAAATTTCCGGGGCAAGCCCTTCTTTGACGGCGCGCGTCGCGTAAGTATGTCGCGTAGCGTGAGGCGTCTTTTTTTCTATTTCCAGCCGTTCGAGCATCGGATAAAAGTCTCGCTTCCGATAATTCTCAGGAGTATGTTGCCCTTTATATCCGGACAGAAACATTTCATTTTTTGCTGCTTTTGCAAAGTAATCAAAATAGCCTCGACCTTCTGGCCGGATGGGAATAACGCGGTTGCGGCCAGCTTCAGTCTTTTCACCGCCTACGACATACGTTTTATGATAATCCGCGAGTTTAAGAGCAAATAACTCTCCAATCCGCATTCCTGTAGCAAGCAACATTAAGACGATCATAGCCGGTTCGCTTCCATCTTCTTTGAGCTTCTTAATGTCACTATCTGCAAAAATTTCTTTTTCAGCCTTCTCTTTCTGAGGCAGCGAAACAAACTGAGCATAGTTGGTTGAAACAATTTCTTCACGCATGGCCCATTTTGACATTTGCCCGATCAGCTGCTTGTATTTTTTTGTTGCTTCCGGCTTGTCGGCTTTAGAATCTATAATGGCCTGAAAATCTGGTGTGCGCAGTTCCCGAAACTTTTTCCCGTACAGTGGGGAAAATGCTTTATACGAAATTTCATATGCTTCTGTGCCATGTTTACTTAAATCACGGAAGTGCTCAGTTTTCCAGCCCTCGTAAACTTCCTTAAAGGTCATGTTATACCGTTCATCCAGAGATTTGCCCGTAAGACGTTCTAACGCCTCTGTAGCTTCGGTTTTCTTTGAGTAGTACCCGATAATGACCTTGTTTTTTGCGGCGACCCACGGGCGTGTCCTGCGGCCCTGCAGCTTGTAGACCGTCCCCGTACCGTTGGCGCGCTTGAGGGCTTTCCTTTTTTCCTGCACCTGCTTTTTCCCGCAAATGTGGCAAAAGATAGCTTCTTCCGGAAGGTCTGCGCCGCATTTTATACATTTCCTCATATTGCTATCACCCTTCTACAACGTGGCTGTTACGAGATGGAGAACGAATGTTCTATTTTGCAAAACATAAAAAGAAATCCCTCATGAGTCTGGTAAAGCCCCAGTTGGGATTTGGCACATCAAAATGAAAGAAGTAAATGAAGACGATCACGGAGAGGACAGCCGAAAGATAAATAGCAAACCGCCCCGCCCTTTTATCTTTGCGCAGTTCGGTGATCTGGCGTTCCTGCATGGCAATGATCTCATCCTGATGCTGAGCATTGATGAAGTCCACTTCATCTGATGAATCGGACGGATTCTCGTCCGGCTCTATTCCGCAAACATCATCGATAGAACAATTCAGCACTTTTGCAATGCGGAGGACGACATAAGCACTGGTCGCCTTGGAACGGTTGGAAAAGTAATTGTTGACCGTGTGAACGGAAAGATCGGCGGCGTCCGCTATTGCCTGGTTCGATAGTCCCAGCAAGTCTCTTTTGGCTCTCAATATTTCTTTCAAAGCCAAGCTTTCATCAGATACAGTTTCTTCTAAGCATTCTGGCATTGTTTCGGCTCCTTTCTACTGCTTGCTGCGCTTTTTTCGCATATCGTCATTTTCGCTCAGCGAATAAAGTCGAACCGTGTCGCATAGGAAGATGATGACACGCGGATAGGAAGGTCGTCTTGTAGACGGTCGAGAATAAATCTGCTACGATAGACCCATAGCAGATCAGTGCTAGAACATGAATCTGCTATACCGGAGCCGCCGCTTTCGTGGCTGGGGCGGCGGCTTCGGGATTAACGGGTTATAGAATGAGAGATAAGGAGAAGAACGAACGGAATGGATGTGATAGACGACCTACAGAAAGAGGTGTATGAGCTGTTTGAGCGCATGACGCCGGAGAACAAAGTAAAAGCGCTTACTTATCTTGAGAACGTGCGACGAGAGCAAAATAGTCGCGCACCTTCGCACGATTCTCAGGTGTCAAGTCGCTGAGATCCAGCACATCGAGTTTGCTGCCCTCCCGGGCGGCAGGCTCTTTTTTTTTGCCCTTCGGAGAGAGCACGGTGAAATTTCCTTTACTGGCAATTACCTGAGAAAATTTTAGATCGCTCAGGGATTCTTCAAGGATTTCAATGTTCGCCTCAATTTCATTCCTGGCAGCACCTACAGACTTCCCCAATTCCTTACGGAGACACCTCAAGCGGTATTCGGTCACGTCAATCTGCGCCTCAACAGTAAATCCGAGAAGATACTCAGACGTTACGCCAAAATACTCACAGATTTTTCGCAGTTTGTCAGGCCGCGGAACGGACCCGTGTTTCCACTGCGTAACGGAGGAGGATGCAATTCCGAGTTCCTTTGCTACACCGTTTGGTGTCTTGCCGTCTCTTTCGCATAATGCCTTATATTGGTCAAAAAACATAAAACGCTCCCTCAATAAATGTCTATTGCGCCAAAACTCGTAATTATGAGATAATTCAATTGACAACCTAAGAATTATGAGGTATTATGAAGTTGTTCCGGGTAGGAACGACAAATCGACCCCTCATAGAGCGGTTGTTTTCGATATTGCTTGGCGGTTTTATTGTAACGCCGCTTTATGAGGTTGTCAAGAACCAAATCTCATATTTACGAAGTTATGCGCAAAGGAGCGTGATAGATTGACGCTAAAAGATTTAAGATGCAGGGTTCCTTTGTCGCAGGAGGTTGTTGCGAGAGCCGTAAAACGCGACCAGTCAACGGTCAGTTACTGGGAAAGCGGTAAGTGGGCGCCGTCAAAGAAAATTAGACCGACTTTGGCCGCAATGTACCATGTGACGTTGCAGGAGTTAGAACAAGCAATCAAAGATACCTGTGAAAAAACGGAGAACGATAATGGGGACTGAAATTAACCCGCTGTATTTGAAAATTGAAGAAAAAGCGCTTGAGGAAGGGTTTTCAAGCATGACAGATCTCTGCCGGAAGTCGGGTGCATCTCGCGGAGCCATGACAGACCTTAAGTATTGTCGGTCGATAACGCTCTCGCAAAAAACAATTTTTGCGCTTTCGTCTGCGCTCAAAGTTCCGGTGAGCTTTTTCTTCGGCGGGGTGCATGATGTGAAGAAAGGGGACACCATGAATGAAATGAAGATTTTTGAATACCGTGGCAATGTGGTACGCACGGTGGAGCGAGACGGCGAATCTTGGTTCGTTCTGAAAGATGTGTGCGTGGTGCTCGGTATCGGGAACAGCCGAATGGTTTTCGACAGACTGGACGATGACGAAAAGGGGGTCAGCCAGATTGACACCCTTGGCGGACTACAGAATATGAGCGTCATCAACGAAAGTGGCCTTTATAACGTCATCCTTCGGTCGGACAAGCCGGAAGCCAAACCGTTCCGCAAGTGGGTGACAAGCGAAGTGCTCCCTACGATTCGCAAGACCGGAGGATACGGACAGAAAACGCTTTCTCCCATAGAGATGTTTTCGCTGCAAGCCCAGATCAATGTCGAGCAGGAACGCCGCTTGAAAGCTGTTGAGGAAAAGCAGAACCGCTTCGACGGTGCGCTTGCGGTGATGGCCGCGCCGATGCTGGAGAGCGACGGTTGGCAGGAGCGGGCGCAGAAGGAAATTAACACCTCCATCGAGCAGTTCGGTCTGAATCACCAGAAATTCCGCCACGACATTTACGATGAGGTGGAACGGCTGGCGCACGTCGACCTCGAGCGCCGGCAGACGCTGCTGCGGAACCGCATGAGCCGAATGGGCGCGTCGTCCAGCGAGTGCAAGGCTGTGTCGAAGCTGCACGTCATTGCCCGCGACCCGAAACTGCGTCCAATCTTTGAGACGGTGCTGCGGCGCAAGGTGGTGCGGTTGACGCAGGAACGCGGTGTATGAAAGGGCGACGCTCTGCACTGAAAACGAAGTAGGGAGGAGATTATGGAAAAGATTATTACGCTATCCACGGACGCAGCAGCGAGCTACCTGCGCGAACGCGGAATGAGCATTTCCCCAGATACGCTGCGGCGTGGGATTCAGCAAGGAGTTTATCCGTTTGGCATCTGCATCGAGGCGGGAAGCTCGCCGGTGTATCAGATTTTCAAACGGCTGCTTGACGATTGGATCTCGGAAAGAAGTGTAGAAGGGTAAAAGCAGAGGAAGAGGGGGAAGGCTATGCAGACCAAAACTGTAAAATTTGGGATGATTTACTGCGACGAAAACGAGATTCCGTATATCGACAAAGCAGAAACCCCGAACAAGACAGAGGATGGGGTTCGCAGAGACGGATTAAGCGTTCTGCTCCAGCTTCAGCGCGAGACCAGGGCGGCGTTGAACGCCATATCCAGCGAGTACAAGGTGTACCTTGAGAGAAAAGTTGAGTATGCCGAGGAAAACGGGGGCTACCCGAAATCGGATGTCGTCAAGGGCTGGTACGGAGGAAAGGGATTTTCGACATACCTGTACCACGTTGCAATGGGCAAGTCGAATTACATATCATCCAGCGCTTTTGCATCGCTTGCGAACGGAGAATTATCCAAACTTGAGAAACGCAGCAAAGACATTCTTCGCGGTGATATGGCGATACCCTCATACGGCAAGAACCAGCCGATTCAATTCCCTGCGAGCAGCGTATCGATCACAGAATCTGACGGGGTTGTGTATATCGAGATATCTATGATTTCCAACGTCGGCAAGAAAAAGCTCGGGGTTTCTAACGCAAAGTTTTTGTTCAGGCTGCTTGATAAGGACCGCGGCACTCGCTCCATCATCAACCGGTGCATGGGCGGAGAGTATAAAGCGGGGAAGATTTCTCTCAAGTACGACGAGCGCAAAAAAATGTGGTTTGCGCATATGGCGTTCAGCTTTCCTGACGCGAAAGCCGCGTTCGACCCGAGCCGCATCCTTGGCATGGATCTCGGTGTTGTGAATGTTGCCTGCTATAAGATTGGCGGGGAACACGGCGCTAAGTTTGTAAGGGGCGGCGAGATCGAGCACTTTAGAGCGACTTTACAGGCAAGAAAACGCTCCATCCAACAGCAGAGGCCCTATGCAGGAGATGGTTCTATCGGTCACGGATACGATACGCGGCTTGCTCCGGTTTTGAAAATCGGAGACAAAGAAGCAAAATTCCGCGATACTTACAACCACAAGATCAGCCGCGCAATCGTCGATTATGCTTCTGATAATGGATGCGGCACAATCCAAATGGAGGATTTGACCGGGATATCCACAAAACACAAATTCTTAAAAGACTGGCCGTACTTCGATTTACAGACAAAGATCGAGTACAAGGCAAAGGAACGAGGAATTTCCGTTATTAAAGTACCGGCGGCATACACCTCGCAGCGTTGCAGTAAGTGCGGATTTATCTGCGAGGATAATGTACATGACAACTACAGAAGGTTTACCTGCCAGTCCTGCGGATACGACGCAGACTCGGATTATAACGCGGCTGTGAATATCTCGATGCAAGGCATCGGCGATATTATCAAAGAGTCGCAGAAAGAAAAGAAGTCTGGTGCGAACCGGAAGCCTGCGTGAAATCGCAGGACGTTCGCACCCGATACAAGGGTAGACTCCACTGCCCAAAACCGATGAAGTATCCCAGAAGACGGGGTTTCCCGCAGGGACAACACTCGGTAAGGTTAATGTCGCCATAGTAATCCGGTGACGGCCCAAAACTTAACACGGATTTGAGCGCGTGAGTGCGAGGCCGGAGGCTCGGTAAGACGCTGCAAAGCGTCCTGTGCGGCGAATCAATCCGCGCGCGAGTGAGGGTCGGAGGGCTGCTGATCGATCCGTCGTTGTTTTCTGCGGCGAATCAATCCGCGCGCGAGTGAGGGTCGGAGGTCCGTTCCAGCTCTTATGTTGTCGCGTTGGCTTGAATCAATCCGTGCGTGAGTGCGGGTCGGAGGAAGGTCTGCCGAGTGCGGGCGGACTTATCGCAAAAGAAGCAATCCGCGCGTGAGTGTGGGTCGGAGGTATGAGGGTGATGACAAAGCCCGCCATGTCACCGCTGCAATCCACGCGCGAGCGTATGACGAACAAAGGAGAAACAATGACAGATAAGACTTACATAGGTGTGAAAGAGGCGCAGGCCATCGACGCTTGTCTTGCGGCAGGACTGGATGTGCAGATCACAAGAACGTCGTTCGGCGTGAAGATCGTAGGAGTGGAAGCCAAGAAAGTCTTTCGTTCCGGCGAACAGAAAAGCAAATAACGCACCTGACCGCAAGCGGGCGGCCAGAAGAGCCAAGAGGGGCTGAGCAACCGGGAAAATCTCGGGACTCAGCCCCTCTTTTATTTTTACAGAAAAGGAGCACGCGAAATGAGTTTCGAAAAGAACGAAAGCTCAAAGGAGCGCCAAGCACGTATCGCACAGATGGAGCGCCGGGAGCGGCGAAAAAAGATTCGCAGGCAGCGCCGCATCCAGCGGGCGGAGGACGCGGTGACATTTCTCCTTCCGTATCTGGCATTCCTGATGCTACTGGTCAACATTTTGATGGCGGTCGCCATCGTTGGCGAGCTACTTCGTGATGCAGGGAAATCCTTGCAAACCGACGATAAGGAAAGCGCGGAGGTGACAGCACTTCCTACAGAAGATGCGCAGCCGGTTTTGATGATCGAAGAGGCACTGGTATTTTCGGACGGACCGGCGGCAGAGGAGTACGCATATATCCATTTCCCTTTCAGCGAGGATGTTCCTCTGAGCTACGAGGAACAGGAAGCGCTATTCGATGCCTGCGAGGAGTTTTCGGTGGATTATCCGCTGATGCTCGCACTGATCGAACGGGAGACTCACTTCAGAAACGTGGTCGGAGACGGCGGGAACAGCTATGGCTACTGCCAGATCCAGCCGCGCTGGTGGTCGGAGACGGCAGAAAGCATCGGCGTGACCGACCTGATGGAGCCAGAGGGGAATTTCCGCACAGGCTGCGCGATCCTGACGCATCTGCTGGACGTTTACGGCTGCGGCAACCTGACCGACGCGCTCACGGCCTACAACACCGGCCACGGCGGCGCGAGTGAATACGCGAGAGACGTGCTTGAAAAGCAAGAAAAGTGGCAGGGAGTGCTGGGCTATGAGTGAACTGGTGCGACTTCATTTTGAAACACGCGCGGAGTGGCTGGCTGGCCGCGGACGTGGAATTGGTGCGAGCGAAGCGGCATCGGCGATCGGCATTGGGCCGTGGGAAACGCGGCTGAAACTCTGGAAAGAAAAATTACGGCAAGGGGAGCCGATCAGGGAGCGAGACAACGAATCCATGCAACGCGGACGAGAAATGGAAGATGCCATCCGAAATTTTTTCATAGCGCAGCACCCGGAATACGCCCTTGAGTATTATCCGTTTGACATTCTGTTTCAAAGCGACCGCCCCTGGCTTTTCGCCACGCTGGATGGAGAACTGACAGAACGCGAGACCGGACGCAAAGGAATTCTTGAGATCAAGACATCTCGTCCGAACGGAGCGACGGGATGGGCACAGTGGCGCGATCAGGTGCCGCAGCACTATTTCGCGCAAAATCTGCATCAAATGCTTGCCACTGGATACGACTTTGCGGTGCTTTACGCCGCGCTTTACGACCTGCGCGGCGGCATTACTTTCCCACCGCCGTATGTGTTTGAGCGGTCGGAGCACGATGGAGACATGGAATGGCTCCTGGAACGAGAAACTGCTTTCTGGCGGCACGTGGAAAACGGAACGATGCCGTCGCAAATCTTAACGCTCTGAGCGTTGGCTCTGAACGATAAAAACCGAAAAGGAGATCAAGAAATGGCATTGGAAATCACAGTGAGAGACCAGGAAAAGCGCACAGAGGACTTCACAACAGTCTGCAAGTGCGCGCTGCTGGTGATGAACGAGGAGAAAAAGAACGGGGGCATCCGAACTGTTACATTTGCAGGCTGCGACGCTCTTTCTATTGGCGAAACGGTCGTCTGCATGGAACGGGAGATCGAGGAACTGATGAAAGACCATGACGTCCGCCGCGCTGTAGAGGTTGCGCGTTGGATGCGCACGGCAATGAAGCGTGAGGACGAAAAGAAAGAATCGGCGGCGCAGGAGTTGGACGACGCGCTCACGTTTGCCGTTAAGGTGGCGCGCGTGCCGAGAAGGGGCGGTGAGCGATGATGTATGTGACGGTCCGATACTACAAGCCGCAGCTCAGCGGCTATGCAGGCATGGCCTACACCTATCGCACGAGCCTGCCGCTCAAGGCGGGCGACAAAGTGATCGCGCCGACGAAGGGCGGAGACAACCGCGCCATTGTGCTGGACGCCGATATTCCGGAGAACAGCATCGCGCCGCATATCCTGCCGCTTCTGCGCGAGATCACGCAGTATGACACCGAGGAGGAAAAAGTATGAGTGGAGCGATGGAATTCAGCATTTCGACCGATCTGACGCCGCTGCGCAATTTTGATATTCAGGCAAATTTTGAGGAGTGCAAGGCATGGCTGGACGAGAATCTTGCGCCGTACCGCACGATGGTCGTCACCGAGGATGGGATCGCGTCTGCCAAAAGCTATAGAGCGACCATCCGCAAAGTGGCCGCTCGCATCGACGAGTGCCGCAAGATGGCAAAAGAAGCAGCGATGCATAGCTATAAGCCGTTTGAAGAAAAGTGCAAAGCCCTGACCGCGCTGTGCGACGAGAGCGCCGCCAATCTCGACGGGCAGATCAAGGCCTTTGACGAGGCGAAGAAGGCGGAGAAGAGCGAACGTCTGCGCGCGTTTTTCAACCAGAGCATCGGGGAGATGAACGATTTTCTGACGTTCGATGCCATCTACAACCCGCGCTGGATGAATACTACCTACTCCGAGGAACAGGCGCGCAAGGACATTATCTGCGAGATCGCCAAGTGCTCCAACGCCGTGGAAAGCCTGCGCGCGCTGCACAGTGAATTCGAAACCACGCTGCTGGACGAATTCCGCAGGACGCACGATCTGGCGGCGTGCCTGAAACGAAACGAACACCTGACGCGGCTCAAGGAGATCGAAGAGACGCGCAAGCGTATGCGCCGCGAGCAGGAGCAGGACGTTAAGGACAAGATCGTCGCTGCAAGGCGGGGGACAGCGACAACGGCGCAGCCGGCAGATGATCCCACGCATGAGGAAGTGCCGACTGCGAGCCCGGAGCCTGTAGCAGAATCACCGCAGACGGTTGAACTGGTCTTCTATGTGCGCGGCACAGTGGAACAGCTCAACGGTTTGAAACAGTACATGAAGGGCCACGGCATTCAGTTTGGGCGCGTGGACGGATAAGGAGGGACAAACATGAATCCGAAAAACACCTTTACCCAGCAGGCACAGAGTAAGCCTTCGTTTTCTCTGGCGGTCACGTCGCCGTCGATGCAGGGGATGATCAAAAAAGCGCTCGGCAGCGACGCTGCCGCAGCCCGCGTCACATCGACGCTGATCTCGGCAGTCAATGCGAGCGACCAACTGCGCTCCTGTGAGCCGTCCACCATCGTTGCCGCGGCGCTGCGCGGAGAGGGCATGGGGCTGATCTACGGCCACGGCTATTATGTCGTTCCTTACGGCTCGGTCGCTACATACGTCATGTCGTACAAGGGGTATATCCAGCTTGCAATGTCTACGGGGTTTTATGCAGATATTGACTGCATCGAAATCCGCGAAGGGGAGCTTGAGGGGCGCGACCGCCGCACCGGCAAGCCGAAGGTGAACCTCGCCAGATATGAGACCGACGAGGAACGCGAACAGCATACCGTGATCGGCTATTACGGCTACTTCGAGCTGAAGGATGGAACATTCCGCTATGAATACTGGCCGCTGGACAAGCTTCTGCGCCATGCAGACCGTTACTCACAGGCATTCAAGCTTGAAAAGTTCCGCAAGATGCAGAGCGGGGAGATGGAACCGAAGGAGGTTGAAAAGCTTCTGCGTGGGACTCCGTGGTACGACCCGAACGGCGGTCAGGACAAGATGTGCCGCAAGACGGTCATCCGCCAGCTGCTCAACAGCGGCTATGCACCGCTTTCTCCCGAGGTCAAAACGGCGTTCGCAAACGACAGTCAAAGTGAAGACGGCGGCGTGATCCCCGACTTCCAGATGCCTGAGCGTGTGATCCCGACGACCGGAGAGGTGATCGAGGATGCACCGAGCACGGAAAATGCCGCGCAGGCGGTCACGGGTGACGCTGTGAGCGCTCCAGCATCTTCGGACGTGGAATTACCCTCCCGAAAGGAAACTGCCGCACAGCGCGTCTCAGACGCAAATGATGGCGACTTCGCGCAGAGTTTCTTCGACAACTGACGAGGGAACCTGCATGGGACGCGGGATCGATTTGAAGAACGAACGCTTCGGGCGGCTGACAGCAGCCGCCCGAGCGGGATGCACGGCAGACGGCCACGCACTGTGGTTCTGCCGGTGCGCGTGCGGCGGAGAGGTCGTCGTGCGCGCCAACAATCTATTGTCGCAGCGCGTGCAGTCCTGCGGCTGCATAAGGCGCGAGCAGAGCACGGCACTGGGGAAGAAGAATGCCACGCACGGCGCGTCCGGCACAAGACTGTACCGTATCTGGCATTGCATGAAAAACCGCTGTTACTACGAAAAAGGGGAGCGATACGGGATCTATGGCGGGCGCGGGATCGCAGTGTGCGAGGAGTGGCGCGAGAGCTTTGAAGCGTTCCGCGACTGGGCGCTTGCCAACGGCTACCGAGACGATCTGACGATCGACCGCAAGGACAACGACAAAGGATACTGCCCCGAAAACTGCCGCTGGGCGACGATGAAAGAACAGCAGAACAACCGCAGGAACAACAAGAAAAAGGCGGTGAGCTGATGGGGATCATGGTAGGTAAGGCGGCGGAGGACGGATCTCGTCCGATGCATCTGTGGGGAAAGCTTTCCCGCGAGCCAAAGGTCGAAAAGACGGCCAAGGGAGAGCTGAAGGTGCAGTTTGGCGTACGCTATAAGCGCGGTAATTTTATGAATGTTCTCGTAGTTGGGAATGACGAAATGACGAGGGTCGCCTGCGCACTGGAAAAGGGTGATGTGGTGAGCATCGACGGTGTGTGGTCGCAAAGGAAATACCGCACGCAAGAGGGAGAGGAAAAGGTCTGGTCGGAGCTTCGCGCCGACACCATCTTTTCCCAAAGCCTGCTAGCGGCGGTGCTGGACATTCTGTCCGCACCGCGCCCCTCCCCCGAATCCGCCCCTCGCAAAGATGAATTTTATGCAGAGGAACACCATGCGCCGGCGGAAGACGGCGGCACACTGCCGCGGGAGCGGCAGGAGCAGGAAGATGCTGAGTATGACTACGTTCCGACGATTTAGGAGGACTTTATGGCAGAAAGAAGAATGTTTTCCAAAAGTATCATCGACACGGACGCATTTCTTGATATGCCCGCCAGCTCACAGAACCTCTATTTCCATCTGGCAATGCGGGCGGACGATGACGGCTTTGTCGATAATCCGCGCAAGATCCAGCGCATTGTAGGAGCGACAGACGATGATCTGCGCATCCTGATCGGGAAGCGCTACATCCTTGCATTCGAGAGTGGCGTGATCGTTATCAAGCACTGGCGGCTGCACAACTACATCCGCAAAGATCGGTATACCCCGACTCTATACAAAGAGGAAAAAAATTCGCTTTTCTTGAAAGAAAATGGAGCGTACACAGACCACCCAATTGCGCTTCCAGAAGAGAGCACATTCCCTTCCGAGCCACCTGAAACGCAGGACAGCAACCATCCGTCAACCGATGGTCAACCAACGGTTACACATCTGGCAACGCAGGATAGGTTAGGTAAGGATAGGTTAGATAAGGGTAGGTTAGAAGGTTCTTCTTCACTACGTTCAGAAGAACCAAAGAAAAATCAGAAAAAGAAATCCGTCTTTGCGCCGCCTACGCTGGAGGAGGTAACGGCTTATGCGAAGCTGCGGAACAGCAGCGTCGACCCGAAGCGTTTTTTTGAGTATTTCAGCACTCCTGATGCCAACGGGCGCACATGGATCGACAGCAAGGGGCAGCCGGTGAAGAACTGGAAGCAGAAGTTTTTGACGTGGGAGGGGCGCAGCGATGATAAGAGACCGCGCGGCGCCACAAAGAACGACGGGTCCACCTACGACTACGGAGATATGAGCGGGAGCCTATGAGGATGGACGATTTTCTTGCAACGCTGGCGCAGAGATCGGCGGCGCTGGCCGTTCCGGAAGAGGGTGACTTCGTGCGGGACGGGCTGCTGCATTGCGGAAAGTGCGGAAAGCCGAAGCAATGCCGCGTGGTGCTTCACGGAGAGACAGAGGGACAGCAGATCGTTGGGTGCTGCTGCGACTGCCGGAATCAGAAATACCTGCGCCGGAAAGAGGAGCAGGAGCGCGAGGAGAAGCGACTGCGCATCGAGGCGCTGCGCTCGGACGGAATCCGCGACAGGGGCCTTTCGGCGTGCCGCTTCGATCTTGCTGAGATGACGGCAGAGCTGACCAAGTGCAGGCGTTACGCCGAACACTGGAAAGAGATGCAGGAGCAGAACAGCGGGCTTCTGCTGTGGGGCAACACCGGCAACGGAAAGACCTACGCGGCGGCTTGCATCGCCAATTACCTGATCGACCGCGGAACACCGGCGATGGTGACAAGTTTTCCGCGTATTTTGAACGCAGGATGGGACAAGCAGGAGATCATCGAGCAGATGCACTATTACCCGCTGGTCGTGATCGACGATCTCGACGTGGAGCGCAGCAGCGAATATGCGATGGAGACGGTCTACATGGTGATCGACGAGCGGTACAAGGCGAAAAAGCCGCTGATCGTGACCACGAATCTGACGCTTGAGGAACTGTGCAAGCCCAAAAGCATGGATTACCGGCGCATTTACGAACGCATCCTCGAGATGTGCGTCCCTGTTGCGTTCAAGGGCGAGAGTTTTCGCCAAAGAACGGCGAACGAAAAAATGCGCCGCATGAAAGAGATCCTTGACGGAGGTGCCTGAGATGAAAAATGCAAAATGCTGCATCAAATGCGTGCCGCCAAAGCGCTACCCCTGCTGTCACGACCGATGCCCTGAGTTTCAGGCGGTGGTCAAGGAAAACGAGAGGGAGCGATCGGAGATCGTAAAGCGCAACCATGCCAGCGACGATGCCTATCGCGTCCGGCAGGCAAAACGGGATCGTTATCGCAGAAGATCGGGAGGAAAACGCTGATGGGCGGATGCAGATTTGACAGCGTGGCCGACCTGCCTGAAAAGTACCGCGCGCAGATCAACGCGGAGATCCAGCGGCAGAACGTAAACCGCGCGGCGCATGCAGCTGTGGCACTGGTGCAGGAGTCCGGAAAGCCGGAAAAGAAAGCGAAAAAGAGTCCGGAAAAGAAATTCCACAACAGGCCAACCGAGCGCATCATGCCGAACGGCGAGGTGCGAACCTTCGACAGTGCGCGCGAAGCGAGCCGGTATGACGAGCTGGCGCTGCTGCTCAAAGCGGGCACGATCCGCGACTTGAGAATCCAGCCGCAGTTCACGCTGAAAGAAAGCTACGTTGCGTGGGACGGAGAATTGAGCGGCAAGGTGGTCTACATAGCCGATTTTTCGTACCACGAGCGCGGCGATGACGGCGCATGGCGCTACGTCGTGGAAGATGTGAAAAGCGAGAGGACGAGAAAAAACAAAGACTATCGCATCAAGGTGAAATTGATGCAGGAGGTCAGAGGAATTACCGTGCAGGAGGTTTTCTGAAAGGAGGCGCAGGCACGTGACGAGGGGCTATGAGGTACAGGCGCTTATTATCCACGCCGTTGCCCCGTGGAACAGCGAGGATGCCAAGGCGGTGAAAGAGGAGTTAGTCGAGACGTACAGCACACAGGAGCAGATCGATTATTGCCTGAAGCACTGCCCATACGCCAGATGCGTTGATTGCATGAGCGGCGGGAAAATGGAGAGCAAGGGAAGACCGAGCAGGTACGATCCCAAGATTCTGCGCGAGCTGATAACGCTCAAGCGCACAAATGCGGAAATGTGCGCAGTGCTGGGGTGCAGCGAGCGGTCATTGAGAAATTACAAAAGACGGGAGGCGGCAGAGAGATGCCTATGAGCGCATACGAAAAGAAGCGGCTCATGCCGGAGGTTATCAGTAAGGCGAAAAATGCAGAGGGGGAACGCCAGTATGAGAGGTTCCGGTCGGAAGCGATGATTCGCCTCGACAAAGCGATGAAGTACGCGCAGATCCAGAAAAACGACCCGTGCAGTTTAGGCCGGTACGCAGATCAGCGTTACTGGGACGGCTATCTGGCCGCGCTGGACGAGGTGAGACATCTGCTATGAAGACCACAGAACGAATAAACGGGTGCATCAAGGCGCCATCCCTCTGCTGGGACTGCCAAAAGGCGACGGGAGGGTGCGACTGGAGCAGGGAGTTCCGACCCGTGGAGGGCTGGACGGCGCAGGCGACGACGCTTGTGTTTCAGGCAACGGTCGGAAATCGGCCGGTTTACTACAAAACTTCGTCATTTCATGTGATCGAGTGCCCTGAATTTGAAAAAGACGACGAGCGCCACTTCGAGCGGTTTTTGGCGCTTTTGATGGGGAGGTGATTTAGGTGAAACATTTGGGAGATATTACGAAAATCAGCGGTTTCGACATTGAACCGGTGGATGTGATTACGGGTGGTTCACCTTGTTAGACAGGACCTTAGCGTCGCGGGCAAACGCGCTGGCCTTGCGGGCGCGCGCAGCGGCCTCTTTATGGAGCAAATCAGGATCGTAAAGGAGATGAGACAAGCGGATGAGCGGGCAGGACGGACAGGTGGATTTATTCGACCACGATACATGGTGTGGGAAAACGTGCCAGGAGCATTCAGCAGCAACGGCGGGCGCGACTTCGCGGCGGTCCTCGAGGAGATCATCCGCATCGCCGAGCCGGAAGCCCCCGATGTTGAAGTGCCTGAAAAGGGCTGGAACACCTGGGGGGGCTACCACGATGAAGTGGGAGGACGATGGAGCGTGGCTTGGCGAGTGCATGACGCGCAACACTGGGGAGTCCCCCAACGCCGCCGTCGAATCTCGATTGTCGCAGATTTTGGAGGCGACACCGCAGGCGAAATATCGTTTGAGCGCAAAAGCGTGTCAGGGCATCCTGCGCCGTGCGGAGCGGCGGGGGAAGGACTTGCCGCCGAGACTCAAGGCGGTGCTTCTTACGCAGTCCGCATCCGAAGCGGATGCGATGGGGGGGGTAAAGGAGCCTTAGTCCAGACCGAAAAGAGCGGAACGCTTGGGACCGGCAACGACCAGACGATATTCTGCATGGCTACTCAGCAAGGGGGCGCGGAACTGCGAAGTGACGACAGAGCGCCTACACTGACCGCTGCAGCCGGCATGAGCGGGAACAATCAGCCGGTCATCGCGATCCCGATCAATGACAAGGCCACCCGGTACGCCGGAGGTGGAAGCTCGCGCAACCACGACGGAAGCGGAAACGGTCTTGGCATAGGCAGGGACGGCGACCCGTCGCCGACGATCACAGCGGGAGACCGGCATATTGTTGCCGCCTTTAAGTTGGGAAACAGTGAAAAGAGCCGGAGTATCGGTTATGCCGAAGAGCTGTCACCAACGCTGAATGCAGAATGCGGAGGGAATAAGCCAGCCGTGGTTGCTTTTGATATGACGCACGCCAACGATGTGATCCGCGAATGCGGCGAAATAGCGCCGAGTTTACAGGCGCGTATGGGCACAGGCGGGAATCAGGTGCCGCTGACGTATCAGAAGACGACGGGAACACTCACACCAGGCGCTCACGCGGGAAGTTATAACGGGCAAGATGCCTACAACGATATGTTGGTGGTTTCGAGCGAAGTTTCGCCTGCGCTGAGAGCAAAGGGGAACGACCCATACCGCGAGGACATGGCAGCATACGTTGCAAGCGTTGATTGCCGCAACTTCACAGAGGGCGGCGAGATCAACGGGACACTGCAAGCCAAAGAGAGCAGCGGGCAGAGCCTAAACCTGAACAATGTTGTTCGCGCCCGCATGGTCGTGCGCCGACTCACGCCGATGGAATGCGAGCGGCTTCAGGGTTATCCGGACGGATGGACGGATATCGGCGAGTGGCGCGACGGCACAGGGAAACTCCACAAGGATGCAGACAGCCCACGCTACAAAGCCTGCGGCAACTCGATCGCGCTGCCGTTCTGGGACTTCCTTGCCAAGCGCATTTCCGCACAGTACATACGTCCCATTACGATGGGCAGTCTGTTCGACGGCATCGGCGGGTTCCCGCTGGTATTCGAGCGGCACAACGGCAAAGGCACGGCGCGCTGGGCGAGCGAGATCGAAGAATTCCCGATTGCCGTGACGAAACTAAGATTTGGGGAAGAGTGAGCGCATGAGACAACGGAAGCTTTATATGAAGGTTGACCATGCGCACGCGGGGATTCCGGTTTATATCGCCGATTCGCCATCGGAGCTGGCGAGGCTATGCGGCGTAAAGACCTGCACGGTATCCCACTCGGTCGCACTGATGCGCGAAGATCCGAACCGGAAGCAGAGATATGTCAGCGTGATGACGGAATGGGGCGACAAGGAATATGAAAAATATTTCGGGAGGAAGACGTGATGGAGCAGATGCCGGTTTACGCCGTGCGGCTGAGACGGCTGCGCGAGCAGAAGAAAATGAAACGGCGCGTCGCCTCCGAACTGTGCGGCTTGAGCAAAAACATGATGCGTCGTTATGAAAACGGAGAGGTAGAGCCAAAGGCGAGCGCGCTCATTTTACTGGCGGACTTTTATGGCGTTTCCGTGGATTACATCCTCGGCGTGGAAGACGGGAAAAAATAATTTTCAAAAAATCCCCATACATGGGGCGCGGCTTTTTGAAAATGTGAAATCATGGGAGAAGTGGAGGAGCATTCCTTCGCATCTCCCATTTTCATTTTTTCGGGCAAGGAGGACGCAATGGCAGAGCAGGCGGTCGAAACGCTGACACTGGATGAGCAGCAGCAGCAATATACCGCGATCGCGCGCGAGACCAGCGACAGCCTTGCCCTTTTCTATTGCTGCATCCGCTTTGATGTTCCGTTCGATATGCTGGCAGTCCCCAAGGAGGTGGGCAGCGCGGAGAAGTGGATCGACTACTGCGACAACCTGCGGACAAAGGGCCTTGATAAAAAGCGCGGCGAGTCGCTGGGCTTCCTCGACGGCCTGACCGACATCATGGAGATTTTTGGCGAGCGGCTGGACGTGGGAGAGTTCACCAAAGCTGTGGGCAACGAAAAGAGCGCGCGCAACCGCAAGATCGGAACCGCGAAGCAACGCAAGGACTGGGGAGAAAACAGCACAAAGAACCCCTACACGGCCGAGGACTACAACGAACTTGACCGCATCTATGACGCGCTGGCCAGCGACCTGATGGCGGCGGGCGGCGTGAGCGTGAAGCAGGAATTCATCCTGCGTGACTGTGCCAAGATGACGCTCGACCGCGACAAAATGCGCGGCATCGGACAGTACGAAAAGGCGGCAAAGCTGAACAAGATGATCCAAGACAACCTATCGAGCGAGGGGCTGCGGAAAAAGGATGCGAAGCCTATTGACGACCTGCGCATTGACAGCCTGACGGAAGCGCTGGAGCGCAAAGGGCTGCTGAAGAATGGGAAACCGTGCAGCCCCGACGAAGCCTTCAAAATCTTCTTCGGCAGGCCGTGCAAGTACCCGTACACGATGGACGCGGCGGAGCAGATGATCCTCATCAACGAAAACCGGATGCGGCAGAACGACGGAATGCCGGAGCTGGTAACGCTGCCGGGCAACATGAGGCTGCACGACGACCTCGGCGAGTTTGCCGAGGAGCCGAATGAACGGGAAAAGGAAGCCTACGCCAAGCTTGGCCTTGTGAAGATGCCGCCGCCGAAGAAGAAGCGGTGACGCCATGGCGAGGAGAACAGGGAAAGTCTGGTCGGCAGAGGTCGGCTGGATCGCGAAAAAACCGACAGAGAGCCGCGACTACGGCGATTATGAAGACGCTTTTTGGGCGTTTGTGATATGGGTTATCCGCTGGTATCCTGATAAATTTCTCGATCTTGCACGAAGCGAGGAAGCTGATTTCGCAAACGAAGAGATCCTGCAGCGCGTGATGATGCGCGAATATGCGCGAAAACGCGAGGTTTCGATCACCGGCACGCGAAGCCTGACGAAGACCAGCACGAAGATGAAGTACGCAATGGTCAACGACCTTGTCTGGCCGGGTACACAGAGCGCGTATTATGGTCCGTCGTATCGACAGCTTGCAGCCATCGGCAGCAAGACTTTCCGGCAGATCGAACACGACTACCCGATGCTGGCAAGACATTGGCGCGTGACGGCGGAGAGCAAGGACGACTTCAAGATCGAGACCGACTGCGGAAGCGCATTTTACATCTCGGCAATGCGCGGCGACAACCTGCATGACGTGACGGCGGAAGAATACGCGCAGGAGGAAGCGCCTGCGTTCGATTATGGAGAGTATTCTACCGTGGTGCTTCCGGCAGTTCGACTGTGGCATAACGTCAAGGGAGAGCCGGACCGCAATTTCGTGGGATACAAAAAGCACGCCATTACCAGCGCGGGACGAAAACAGAACCACGCTTTCCAGACGCGATGCAAGGTGATGAAAAAAATGGCGGAGGGCGAAAGTGCCTTTGCCATGGATATTTCATGGGAAAACATCGTATTGATGCAGATGCGCCCTTATGAGTGGGCGATGGGGCTCAAGGACGAGCTGACGGTAGAAAAGTGGATGCGAGAGATGGAATCGCGCTACACGGGTGCGGACGAGTTTCCGGTGCTCTCGGACGAAGTTCTGACAGACAGCCAGCGGCTGAACCTGATGGAGACGGAGCATTGCTGCAAGGCGGCGCGCCCTATGTACGATCCGGAGGACGTGATCTACGTTGTCGGCTATGACGTGTCCTATGAGGACGGTGCGAAAAACGCGAAATGCGCGTGCGTGGTGCTGAAGCTGACGCGGCAGAGGGAATACTTGAAACGGGAGCGTTTCCTGAAGCAGCTTGTGTACATAGACGACTGGCCCCCGCCCGACCAAAGCAAGGCGCAGGCGCGGCGGCTGAAAGGGATATGGCATCGGTTCTGTTATGACGGGAGCCAGACCTATATCGCCATCGATGCGTGGCAGTATGGCCGCGGCGTAGTGGAAGACCTGATGACGGACATCGGGGACGGGCTGCCGCCGCTGTGCATCCGCAACCACACAGCCTATGTTTCGGCGGAGCTGGACGGCGCGCTGCCGGTGATCTACCCGATCAAGGCGGGCGGAACTGGTGTGACGGATCCGGATTTTGAAATGCTGAAATACGCGCAGGTGGAATTTGAGCACCACAACGTAGAGCTACTGACGCTGAACGCAAATGAAGGCGTGGAGGCGTATAAGCGGGCACACCGCATCAAGGACGATGACCGCGACTACCAGATTGCGCTGCCGTACCAGAAGTGCCGCGAGCTGAGCGGGCAGATCCAGAATCTGAAGCTGGTGCCGAGCGGCGCGGGAATGAGCGAAAAGCGCATTTCCAAGGCAATACAGCGCGATAGCTGGTCGGCGCTCAAGTATGCGCTGCGGTTGGCGCAAATTATTGAGCGTGAGGAACTGCTCAGCGAGATCAACAGCCGGAAAAAGAGCGACTGGGGTGACGAGCTGAGAAAATTCGAGAACAGCGGTACGACGCCAAACGCTTTCAGGGCGGCAGGCGGACGCACTGTGACCGAGCGGCGCGGAGGAAGGATGTACTGAGATGGCGATTCATTACAGGCTGTTTGCCGCGCCTGTGAGCGCGGAAAACGTGAGCAGGGCGGCGAGCGAACGCTTCTCCCGCATCACGGCGGAATACATCCTGATCTACCGCAAGACGAAGCCCAAAAATCTGCCATGCGTAGAGATCAAGGGAGAGGACACCGCACGGCTCACCGAGCACGACAGGGTGTGGCTGAAGGATTCCATCCTCGTGCTGCTGGCGGAAGCGGCGGCAAAAACGCAGGAGCAGTCGAAAGCGCGCATGAATGAGCTGATCGGCAACCTTGAGGATGCATTGCGGGAGGAACAGGAACGACTGAACAGGGAGACGGACGATGACGGAGAGGCCAAATCTGACAACTGAATTGCAGGACGTGCAGTTTTCGCCGTACTCCGATATCTTCAAGCGCTTTAAGCGGCTTTCGGACCAGTACGGCGGGATGCCCATGAGCAACATCCTTGGCGCATTCTCCCGCGCGACTGGCGGCCAGTATTACCGAAACGACCCATACATCCAGAACCGCCGCGTGCAGGCGATCTCTTCGCTGCCGAACGAGTTTTCCAAGAACAAGGTCGCGGAGATGCTGACAAGCCCGCTTGCCAACGAGCAGGGGCTGCGGCAGGTGGAGCACGCTCTGGAATACACGGCGTACCCGCTGCTGCACACGCGCAAGATGTATCAGGATCTGCTGACGTATCACAGCTACGTCGCACCGGAGTTCACGGACAAAGACACGGCGAAAAGCGACGACTTTTGGCGCGAATGGAAGCTGCTGGAAAAGCTGCGGCGCAAGCTGGACCCGAGAACGACGGCACACAAGCTCGCCGGTCAAGCGGTGCAGGAGGGGAAAGTCTTCTATTACCCTCGCATCAGCGTAGACAAGCCGCACAACAAGGTCAACTACGCTTTTATGCAGCAGCTTCCGTCCGACTGGACGAAAATCGTGGGTTTCAACAGCGTGAGCAAGTACACGATCGCATTCAACCTTTTCTATTTCCTGCGGCCGGGGTGCTTTCCGGAGCAGTTTGGAGACCTGTTCGATCCGTATCTGGACGTCTTCTCGATGGTGACGGAACGGGCGCCGAAGGGCGTTGGCAGTAAGTATGTATATGCAGCGAAAAACGCCGTGGATATGAGCCGGTTCCGCCAGATCGCGGACGATAACCCGGACGGACTTGCCGGAGAGCCGGATGTCTACTACCAGAACGGCAGGTGGTTCTACTGGGTGACGCTGCCGGTGGAGAAGATTTTTACCTTTGAGATCGATGATGCAAACACGACGGTGGTATCCCCGCTGACAGGCTTGTTCCTCTCACTTCTTCAGATCGCGCAGTACGAGCAGATCCAGCTTGAGCTGGTGCAGAATCCGCTGATCTCGCTTTTCACAGGAGAGATCCCGTATAAGCAGAAGAACGACCAGACGCCAGTGGAAGACGATTACCGCCTGAGCAATGCGGGGCGGAAACTTTTCGAAGCGCTGTGGTACCAGATGCTCTCGGACAGCAATACAAGCGGGATCGGCTGGTTTGCGGCACCCGTGGAGAACATCAAGATGCACCAGCTGGCCGAGGCGCCGAGCGCAACAAAGATATCGTCCGCGGGCTACGGCTACACCATGGCGAAGGCGGGACTTTCCGCGCTGATCCCGACGAGCGACGAGCCGCGCGCGGGCGTGGCGAACATCAGCCTCCAGATCGAGAGCAAGTTTGCCGAGCAGATTTATCGCTGCTACGAACGGATGATGCAGAGCATCTTCGAGGGAATGAATCTGAAATATTCGTGGCGATTTGAATGTTTCGGGGACATTGCGACGGACAATGATTTGAGAGAAAGCCTGAGAAAAGATATGACGCTGGGCATATTGCCGGCAACGCTGAAATATTTGGCTATGAACAATATGTCCCTGCTGGATGATATGTCCATAAGCCGTGCGATGCTGGAATCCGGCATTATGGATTTGAGGGAACCTCTCAGCTCCACGTTTACGGAAGCAAAAAACGGCGGCAACGGGAGTGGCGGACAGACTCCAGAAGCCAAAAGGGCAACTGACCCTGGGGGCAGACCGAGTTCCGACGGAAAAGCAACATCGGAGGGGCAGGAAGCCAGCGAGGACCAATATGGAGATTAAGTGTTGAATATTGGGGATAGGGTAGCTCCCGAAAAGCGGTTAGCCTTGCCGCCTTCCCCAATTTTCATAAAGGCTGATTACGAAAGGCGGTAATTGAATATGCCACAGTTGAAAGATTTGACAGGGTTGAGAGTAGGAAAACTTACGGTTATAGGGCGCGGAGAAGATAAAATTGCGAAAAGCGGGAAAAGGCTTGTGCAATGGGAATGTATGTGCGACTGCGGCAGAAAAACACTTGTGACAACAGGACACCTGCAAGGAGAACATACGCAAAGTTGTGGGTGTATGCGTAAGATTGCTGGCGGCAAGATGGGGAAAGCAAATTATGTACACGGCGAAGAGAACACAAAACTGTACCGCACATGGATGTGCATGAAAAGCAGGTGCAATAATGCCACGAACAAGAGATACCGGGCATACGGAGAGCGAGGCATTAAAATATGCCGAGAGTGGACCGAAAGTTTTACTGCGTTTCGAGATTGGGCGCTTGCCAACGGCTACCGCGATGATCTGACCATCGACCGCATCGACGTAAACGGCAACTACTGCCCAGAGAACTGCCGCTGGGCGACACTCATAGAGCAAGCAAACAATAAGAGGAATAACCACCGCATAGCCGCGATGGGAGAAGAACATACAGTATCGGAATGGAGCAGAATAATGGGCATAAGCACTAATGTGATTCATGCACGTTTGCGATATGGGTGGACGGAAATAAGGGCAGTAACAACACCGCTGTTGCATGGAGGCTGAGAGATGAGCATGACGGCGATACTGACGGCGCACGACGCTGACCCAGGCGGCAGACCGACAGGCGATGGCACAAAGACGAGCGAGGGCACTGAGGCGACCACCGACGCGGACGGCTGAAAAGGAGAGGGTGACGATGGCAAAGGCGAGAGAAATTTTCACATACGACGATGCGCGCTATGCGCCGCTGCGCGATGCGGCGCGAAACGCAACGAGAGCCTATCAGGACGCGGCACGCGGGCTGGATACGCTCAAGGAGTGGGTGCTGATCGAGTTCGGCCTGATGAACTTATCGAACGCGATCCACGCACTTGCGCATGAACAGCCGAAGCGCTTCGACGTGATCGGAGATATTCTGCACCAGCGGCATCTGATGCAAGAATATCCGGCGACGGAGGAATACCGGGCGCGGCCTGCAAATCTTGATGACGTTTTTGAAGAGATCATCCGAATGCTTGACCGCATTGAGACGGCGCTCAAAGAGTGCGTACGCGTTTCGGACGAGCTGGGGCTTTATCCGCTGGGGAGAGCGTTCGAGAACCTCCAGATGCAGAACAGCCAGAGCTACGAAACCTTCCTGTATGCATGGCAGATGTTCGACGAGACCGACAGCAGCGCCACGAGCTACGACAACTGGGTGCGGACGCTTTTTGAAAACGAGGAGGGCTGAGAAATGCCGTTCAGAACAAGAGGAAAACCGCCTGAGAGCGCGAAATATTCCGGTGAGCTGCGCGTGATGCAGAAGCTCGGTCCGTATGAATTTGGGGTTGAGCTGTGGCTGATGCGCAATGGGAGGAACGAAAACAAATGGGACTACCGCAATATCGAAAAGTATTATCTGACATTTGTGGGACAGCCCATCCTGTGCGCTTACATCGGGCCGAAGATCGGCGACGGTCACAACATGGCCGAGCGAGTCGACGCGCGCACAGGCGAAAAGTATTACAGCTTCACCGACGGAACGGCGGAGCGCATTGTCGGAACGCTTTCCGACGACCCGAAGGACTTTGCCCTTGTGGAGAGGGATGGTCATACATGGATCAGGGCGAAGGGACGCCTCTTCTCCTTTTACGCGAAGGAACTTGTAGACAAGATCGTGCGGGCAGGGCGCATGGATGTGTCATCGGAGACCCTGGTGGAAAAGGAGCATGAGGAGGACGGCTACGCGGTGTTTACCGAGTGGACGGGCATCGGCGTCACGGTCCTAGGGGACGACGTTTCCCCAGCGATCCAGAGCGCACGCATTGCGGCGCTCGCGGCCATGCAGGAAGAATTCAAAACACTGAAACTGCGTGCGGCATCGCTGAACGACGAAAAGCCGCAAGACAACAAAAACCCAAAAAAAGGAGTGAAGAGAAGCATGAACAAGAAAGCAGCGGAACAGCTCGCTCCGAAGTTCAAGGGCTACAAGATCGTGGCGCTGAGCGAAGACGGCCTGCGCGTTGGCCTGATCGATCAGACCGGCGCGGCTTTTACCTACGTTTTCAACAGTGAGGACAACGGGGAAGTCGTGGCAAGCCGCATTAAGCCGTGCTACCTGACGGCAGCCTTCCGCTTCGATGCGGAGCACGAAGAGCATGTGGATGTGTGCGATATCTGCGAACATGCCTGCTCGGCCATCCGCGACGAGAACACTGACATCAAGGCGCTGCGCGCACAGCTGGACAGCGCCAACAGTCAGCTCACGGCAATGCAGGAGACGGAGAACAAGCGCCGCATGAACGCCGCCAAGGCCGCAGTGACCGAGACGCTGAACGCCTTCAACCGCAATCGCGAGGACAAGATCGGCGAGGAGGCGCTTTCTGCCGTGTCTGCCGATGTGGAGGCGGGCGTTTACGCCAACAGCATTGACAAGGACGGCAACTGGATCGGCGAGAAGCTGGTGCGTGACGCTGTGCTGGCTGTGTGCGGCGCTGCGGTCATGGCTGAGGATGAAAAGCGTGCAAACGCGAAGAAGACCCGCTTCATCGGCGAGCGCCTGACCGGCAACGATCATAGCGGCGGCGTTGGAAGCCTGCTGGAAAAGTGGGGCATCGAGACGGCCCCGCAGGGCAACTAAGGGAAGGAGTGAACAAGAATGTCTTATATCGATAAAACCGCATTTGAAGCCCGCATTACGAACAACGAGTTCAACGAGCTTTGCAATATCACGGGCCGCTATCAGGCGTCCAGCGCAGACGCGGACTGCTCGGCGGGCCTTCTGTGCGTGCAGGGTGCGCAGCTCCCGTGCGCCGGCTTTACGGGCATCCTGAACGAGAACGCCTGGTACATGAACGCCGCAGGTGCGGCAGCGAACGCGGATACGCCTGTGTATGCCGCCAACACCTACGAGGTGCAGTACCTCTCCGGCAAGAGGGGGCAGGCTTACGCCATCGGCACGGAAACGCTGGGACTCGGCATTCCTGCCGGCCGCGACGGCACCTTTACCGAGATCGTGTTTGACGGCAAGCACGTCTATCGCTTCGGCGAAGGAAACCTGTCCGCCGCCATCGGCCAGAACACGTTCTTCACCATCGCGAACGGTCTGCTGGTTCCCGCTGCGGCGGCACCCACCGCGACCGGCGCGATCTACTTCAAGCTGCGCGGCAGCGGCAAGTTTACCGAGGGCACGACCGCAAGCTTCGGCTATTACGATGTGGTCGCCTGCAAGGTGAGCACCGTGGCCGCAGGAGGCTAAGCAGGACAGTAAGGAAGGAGTGAATAAGAAATGGCTAAACTGACTCTCAACAGTGTGTCGAAGGGCAATTTTGAGGTCCACGGCAACAACGAACGCGAGGACATCATCGCGGGAGGCCGCACCCTCTTTTTTGAGCACGCGGTCAAGGGAAGAAACGAAATGCTCGTCGCCAGCAACGGACGCGGCACTGCGATGCAGCGCATGACTACCGATGCGGGCTACAAGCAGCTCAACGACAAGTTCCAGCATGACCATATGATGTACGCGGCGAAGATCGCCTGCGCGCAGACCGGAGAGAATGCCCCCGGCAGCTGGGAGGACTTCAAGCGTGACGGCAACCGCTTCTACGGGAATAAGGCGTTCTACGCCGTGCTTCAGGGAATCTACATGGAGATCGTGCGCCCCATCCTGCCGGCTGTCTATTCCGAGGCGGTCAGCATGGTTGCCGATACCGTGGAGGTCGACTTCGGCCAGACGTACATGGTCAGCATCGGCAGCAACGATATCCCTGTGTTTCAGGATTCGAGCTGGGGCGCTTCGCGCAGCGTGCCGCGCAACCGCTTCTACAGCCGCGATTACACCCTCAACCCGCAGCCCAAGAGCTGCTGGATCACGGCGAAGTGGATCCAGCTGGTCGGCAACAACATGGACTTTGGCGAGTTCTTTGCGAACATCGCAGCCGGCATGTATGCCAAGACCATGGGTATGTGGAATCAGGCGATGAATGCCGCCAAGGGCGACGTATCCCTGATTCCGGCGAACCTGACCTATGTGTTCAACAACCAGAACTGGGTCAAGGCAGCGAACAAGGTCGCGGCGCTGAACGCCACGCGCATCTCCAACCTGTTTGCGACCGGCAGCATGGTGGTGCTCTCCAAGGTGCTGCCGACGCAGGCCACCGGCTCCACGAACGTAAACATGGACGCCGCCATTGCAACGCTGCTGGGTGCCGACTACACCCGCAGCGGCTACCTCGGCGAGTTCATGGCCGTGCGCCTGATGCCGATGCAGGACGTGATCGTCCCCGGTACGCAGAACACCGCGCCGGAGACGCTGCTCACCGACACGGATATCTACATGATGTCCTCCAGCGGCAGAAAGCCGATGACCATCGGATACACCGCGGGAACGCCCATCACCATCGAGATGGATCCCACAAAGTCCGCGGACTTCGAAATCGGAATGAACGTCACCATCGCCCTCGACACGGTGGCCACGTTTGCGTCCCGTATTGCACACATCACGATCTAAGCAAGGTCATGACGCGGGAGGGGCAAACCCCTCCCGCCTATACGCGGCGTGCTGATGCAGAAGCGAAAGCGGTGGCTATAGGCAACATCGCGGACGCGTGACGGCTCGATACCGTCTCGCCGCTCAAACGGAAATCCCCTGCCGTTAAGTGGGGAGCTAAAAAAACCATCATTCTGAAAGGAGACAAAACGATGGGCAAGAGGAATAAGAGCGCGGCGGAACAGGCTGCGAAGATTGCGGAACAGGAGAGCGAGGTCGGCGCCGATGGTATAGTGGGCGCTGAGGAGGACGGAACGGCTTTTACGGTCCCTGCAGACGAGGTGACTGCTGTTGGTGACGATGGCAGCGAGACGAAGCTTACGGAGCTGGAACCCTCGCTGAAGGGCGAGAGCGTGACGGTGGAGAAGGAAGCCGTTGCGCAGAAGCTCTACACCGAAGAAGAGGTTGCGGAGATCGCGCGTCAGGCGGCGGCAAGCGCCGTGGCCGAGGCGATGAAAAATGTGCCGCAGACGACGCCGCAGATCGTGCAGTATGGCGCGGATGCGCAGAAGGTGCACTTCCTCTGGATGGCGGAGGTGGCGGACGATAACGCGGTGCAGTTCGGCGATGGCGGCATGTATGGCAGTATCGTCGGCAAGACGGGCAGCTTTTACGTACCCAAGAGCGACCTGAGCCGCATTCTGACGAGCATGAACCGAAAGTTCCTCGACGACCGCTGGCTGATCGTCGTGAGCGGTCTTGACGACGAGGAGCGCGAGGCGCTGGGTGTGAACTATCACGAAGGTGAACTGCTGGATCGCAAGGCGTTCGCCAAGATGGTGGAACTGGGCGACGAGATGATCGAGCTGTATCCGGCGCTGTGCGAGGGGCACAAGCAGATGGTGGCGCAGCGCTACGCCGACGCCTTTGCCGCTGGAAGCCCCTATGTGACGCGCGAGCGCGCGGTCAAGCTGAATGAGCTGAGCCGCCGCGAAGGCCACGAACGCGGTGATTTTGTGCACATCGTTGAGGAAATGAACGAGCGCGACGCGAGATAAGCAAAGAACGAGCGGACGCGCCAAAAGAAAGAGGGTGGATATCGCATGGTGCGCATGATGCAGGGTGATTCGTACCATGTAAAACTGAAAATCGCAGCGCTGGACGGGACGGTCATCACCAGCGAGATGTGCGTCTGTGTGGAAGTCACCCTCGGCAAGATCACAAGAACATGGCCGGACGGCGGCGTGCGGTATCGGGACGGATACTGGTATATGCCGCTGACGCAGAAGCAGACCTTCTCCATGGCGCTCAGACCGCAGGAGGTGCAGGCGCGCGTTTCCTTTCGGGACGGCAAGGTCATCGGCGGAAAGGGAGAAGCGGTCAGGCTCAGCGCGAGCCTGAGCCGCGCCATTCTGCCGCAAAGCGGAACGAGTGGAACCGGAGAGAATGGCGGTGCGCAGGAAACGGGCGCGCGGAGCATAAAGACGGTCCTCGTGACGGTGGAAGCCGCGAGCGTGGAGATCAATGGCGGCGGAGAGGAATATCAAGGCCCTTACGCCGTGGTGCCGCAGCTGGAGGACACTGTGGTACTGCGGACAAACAATAAACGGATGGCGGACGATGTGACGGTATCCAAGATCCCAACGTATGAAGTGTCCAACACGGCGGGGGGAAATACTTTTATATTAGGAGTGAATTGAAATGGCGAATCAGTATGTAAATAAACTAATCGTCGGCGGTGTGACCAAATTCGATCTGACACAGGACGATATCACCCCCGACAAGCTGGCAAAAGGCATCAAAGCACACGACAAGTCGGGTGCGCCCATCGTCGGTACGAATACCTATGATGCCGATACCAGCGACGGCACCGCAACCGCAGCGGAAATTCTGAATGGTAAAGTGGCCTATGCCGGCGGAAAGAAACTGACCGGTACGATGCCGAACAATGGCGGCTCGGAGCTGAACATCTCGGATGCCAATACTCCGGTGCCGATCCCGATGGGCTATAACGACGGCAGCGGAAAGGCGCAGATCGACCCCGCGGAGGCGGCAAAGCTGATTCCGGCAAACATTCGTGAAGGCATCACGGTGCTTGGCGTTGAGGGTGAGATGAGCGGTGCAGAGGACATGAAGCCGCAAGCAAAGACCGTAACCCCGACCTTCGAGAAGCAGGAGATCCTGCCGGACGCCAACTACAACTGTCTGTCGCAGGTGACGGTGAACCCGATTCCCATGACGGAAACTGACAACGAGGCCGGCGGGGTAACACTGACCATCGGTGCGGCGGCGTGACGACAAGGGGCGGGGCGCAACGCCCTGCCCCACTTCAAATAGGCGAGGAGGAACGACGGAATGAGCAAAAAGGCCGTAAATAAGGTCGTCGTCGATGGCGTGACGAGGCTCGATCTGACGGGGGACAGCGTGACGCCGCAGACGCTGCTTGCCGGAGCTACCGCGCATAATGCGGCAGGGGAGCAGATCGAGGGCGCAGTTACGGTCGCCCCCGCCTCCGATACGGTGCCTTTGGCTCCGGATGATACCGGAAACGCGGGTACAGAGGGGAAGTATGCGCGCGGAGACCATGTACACCCGAGGGATGCAACGAAGCAGGGTAAGATCACAGTAGACGGTATTCTGCAAGGCGACGGGGAAGGCAACATAAGCGCCGCGGAAGTGCAGGAGACAGAGGAGCTGGACATCCCGACCGGCATCCTCAAGGGCACCGCAAACGGCATTGAGGCGGCCACAGCGGGCGCGGACTACATGGCGCCCGCGTCCAACGACGCATCCGCAGCGGCGGGACAGGTGCTGACCAAGACTGCCAACGGGCAGGAGTGGGCAGACGCGGCGGGCGGCGATGTGTTTTGGGCGACGTACGGAGAGGCAAAAGCAACGGCATTTCCTAAGATCCAATCTGCGGTCGAGCAAAATAAAATTGTCTTGTTAAAACGTGATAGCAAGATCTATATTTTGTCCTACCTGGCAAATTCAATTGCGGCGTTTATTTCGACCGTTCCATCCACTGCCAAACAAACAGGAGACGGCGAATCTTCTGGATACGGCATTTTCCTAACCAATAGCGGCTGGAGCACAGACGACGTTTGGCAGCAGTTTGATCCTTGTGCGCACAATTCCACGCACGCAAAAGGTGGAACTGATCCCATTGCCCCCGCTGACATCGGTGCTATTGCGTCCGATTCGCTTCCGTCTACCGCATCCATCCTGAAAAGCGACGGCGCAGGCGGGCTGGCAGCTGCGGAGGCGGGCACGGACTACATGGCACCCGTCGCCGTGACGGCGGCGGACAACGGGAAATTTCTGCGCGTCGTAAATGGCGCATGGGCGGCGGCTGCGGTCGCCAATGCATCGGGGGTGAGTTTCTGATGGCTGATTATCTGACCAATGACACCGACCTTCAGGCGGTGGCGGACGCGATCCGCGACAAGGGCGGTACGAGCGTGCCGCTCACCTATCCGGACGGCTTCGTCGCGGCGATCGGGGCGATCAAGAGCGCGCCGACGCTGCAGGCAAAGTCCGTCACGCCGGGCACGGCGGCGCAGGAGGTCACGCCGGATTCCGGCTACGACGGGCTCAGCAAGGTGACGGTGGGCGCGATGCCGAGCGGCTCGCTTGCGGATCTAACAGTTAGCGCAAGTGGATTAATTACTTCGAAAGTTGGCACTGCGGGATATCTGTCGGCTGGGGCGCAAAAAACCAAGCAGCTCCCGACGCAGGCGGCGAGGACCATCACACCGACGGAGAGCGAGCAGGTCGCCGTAGCGGCGGGCACGTACTGCACCGGCGACGTCAAGGTCGCGGGGGTGGAGAAGGGCGCTAAAGTAGTAACGGCGACAAATGTATATGTTTCTGACGATACAGTTAGTTCGGAAACCCAAAGACGGGTGCATATCGTTTTTCCTTCGCTTCCGTCGGACATCGGTACGATCAAAGCGATTGAACTTGGAAACGGGATCATGCCGGCAGATGGCTCAGGATTTTTTCGCGCTTACGACAATGCGTATTATACAGGGCAGGGCAGTAGATGGCTCGCCGCCATATTTCGGGAAACCTCTGATTCTAAGTTCGACTCGACGAACACGACAATGGTCAAAGACGGGAACGAGATCATTTTCAATATTTCCCCGTTTCAAAGCGTTGAATCTCAACCGGAGCTGATCCGCGTTGTCTACTAAGGAGGCGCATATGCAAGTACAGGCAATCGACGGCAAGCCGCTGAGCGCGGGCGGCAAGTTGCTCAAGGCGAGCGCGGGCGGCGGCACGGCTATTGACCTCGGCGTGACCGGCGCGGCGGTCGGCGACATCATCAAGGTAGCCGCCGTGGACGCGGACGGCAAGCCCACCGCGTGGGAGGCGGCGGAGCTGGCGGGGGGGGATGATAGCGGAGGATGGTTTCTGATTGGCACACACGTAGTGCCGGAAGTCGACGATGGCGCAACTAATATCTCTTTCACGAAGGATGCAAACGGAAACGACTTCCAGGTGCGTGAAGTTATGGCATGTTTTAACGGCACGATTAAAGAAGATGTACAAACGAGCAGCTACATATATGTGAACCTGTTCGATGCGGCAGGAAAAATCGGGCAGTTTCCTCTTACCCGCAACGCTACCGGTGCGGCTGGAACGTCATACATCTGCAACGCACAAATTGGCCTTTTTGGCGGGATAAAAAAGATTGGAGCGATAGGCGGGAAAACAGATTCAACCGTGTCGTTTACCTGTGAGGCATCACCCATTGAAAATGCAGTAAAAGTTACGCTGAGTGCGTTTAATAACAGCACAAAGACATGGGCGGCTACACCATTTGCTGCGGGCGGGAAAATCACCATATATGGGAGGACGTAATGTGAAGATCAATGAAAACGGCATTGTCCGTGACATGACCGCCGACGAGATCACGGCGCTGGAAGATGCAGCGACGCGCGCAGAAGCCGAGGAAAAGCGCCGCCCGCTGGGTATCGCCGAAGTGCAGGAGATGCTTGTGCGCGCGCAGATCAACACGCTGAGCGTGGACGACGCGACGGCGCTGCGGATGCGCGACTACTATCCCGCGTGGACCGACCTTGCTGAGAGCGGTTACACCGCTGCAAAGGCGGGCTTCCGCTTCACGCACGATGGCAACCTCTACAAGACGACGCAGCCGAACCTTACCTTCGCGGTGAGCTGGGTGCCTGGCGTCGGCACGGAGAGCCTGTACGTGCGCATTGACGAGCAGCACGACGGCGACAAGTACGACCCCATCCCTGCGGCAAGGGGCATGGAGTACGAGTACGGCCTGCACTACCTCGACAGCGAGGACGGCAAGACGTACCTGTGCGAGCGCATCGGCGAGCAGGCGGGCGGCAAGATCGTGCTGCAATACCTGCCGCATGAGCTGGTCGGGCAGTATTTTACCGAGGCGGTATGATGGTGCTGCTGTGGTTGATGACCGGCGGCGTCATCGGATTCTTTGCCGCGGCGATCTTGGCGGCGAGTGAAAAATAAAGACTCTAGGACGGTGAGGGTAGATGGGGACCAAGTGGAGCGAGATCATCAGCGAGCACGCGATGGTGGATATCAATGATGTGCGGCTTATTGAGCGCGCACAGATGAATCCCGCGCGATTCTACCGCGAGATGGCGCTTTACATGAAAAACGGCATTCCAGTATTCAACCGGCCGCCGGAGATCAAGCAATGGCTTGAACTGGACATGATCGCGCCTGCATGGGGCGACGAAGTATGGTCATCGACGATCGAGAGCACGATGGAGGAGACGACGGTAGAGACCGGCATGACCGGTTACGACGTTTTTTCCTGCGTGCGGGTGGAATGGCTCGAAAACGGCGAGGCAATCGAGACGCCGTACCGTGGTGCAAGCTATGACGCAGAGACGGGAATCGTCACCTTTGAGGCGCAGGATGCGGCTGGCGTGGAATATTCGCTGGAATTTTACCGCGACGGAGAATTTGCGCACGATCTGACGCCGACGCAAAAGAGGATCCTTGGATTATGCGTGGCGAGCGCGTGGGACGAGCGCTTTTTCCGCGACTGGCTGGCAGACGTCGCCAAGGCTCACGACCGGAGCTTTGAAGCGCCGAATGAGCCGCAGTATATGGAAAAAAGCGTAAAGAAAAAGGCGACGAACCGAAGCCTGCTCAACGAGGAACTGCGCAAGTATGAACAGGACTGCGCGTACCTGAACGCCTTCCGCACAGGAAACCCGAGAGAGGTGTTTGTATGAGCGCAGGAGACGGCATCCGAAATGTGACGCTGCTGGGCGGGACGTCCGCGCGCCGATACGATGTGCCAAAACAATACGGCGACCGGCAGAAGCAGTATATGGCCGACCCTGCGGCGCGTTTTTACGCAGAGCGCGCGAAGTACGCGACCGATTTCGTGAGCGCGCGGGTACAGGGGCTTGTTGCGGATGATTTTTATGCGTGGCGCACGCAGCGGATGCGCATCAGCGACACGATCAAGCAGGGCGCAAGCCTGAGCCGCAAGACGGACGACCAGAAGGAGTATCTGCTGGCAGACAAGAGCATCGACTACGTGCCGGAGGGCGCAAAGGTAGAAACGATGGGGTCGACGTGGCTGGTAACGAACCCGTCCAACCTGTCCGGCGCGGTGGGGACCGGCATCATGCGGCGCTGCAACGCAACATGGAACCATCTGGACTGGTACGGCAATCTGCGCAAGGAGCCGATCCTTGTGGAAAAGCAGCAGGCAATGGCGACGGCAAACGACTTTCAGGAAGTGTCTCTCATTATGCAGGGATACTTCAACATCATCTGCCAGCGGAATCGCGAGACGGACGAGCTGGATCAGAACAGCCGATTGATCCTCGGGCGCAGGGCGTTCCAGATCACGGGGTACAGTGATGTGACACAGGAATTTACCGGCGAGGATGAGAGCACGCATCTTTTGTATTTTGCGGCGCGCATTCAGGAGCCGGACAAGACCATAGATGACCTTGCACGCAGAGTTGCGGGAGGAAAGACCTTTTCATGGGAGATCCGCATTTCTGGCGCGACGGCGCTGAGCGAGGGGATGACGGCGCAGCTGACGGCGGAGTCGATCCGCTGCGGGGAGCGCGTGGAAAGTGACGAATGCAGGCCAATCTCCTACTTTTGGGAGACGAGCGACGAAAGCATCGCCACGGTGGACGCGAGCGGCCTTGTGACCGCCGTGGGTGCCGGAAGCTGCACGATCATAGCGCGGCTGGCGCAGAATACCGATATCGCAAGCGAGGTCACGATGACGATAGAGGAGAATACAGGCGCAGCAGAGGTTCGATTCCTCACAGAGCCGCCGGAGGTACTGGGGCCATATGAAGCGGTGACGATGCGGGCGGCGTACTTCGCCGGCGGCGTGCAGCAGGAGAACGCTGTTGCATGGGAGTTCGATGGCGCGGTCGAAGAAGCTTATACGGTAAGCGTGCTCGGGAATCGCGCGACGGTACAGAACTGGGGCGGCAGCGAGACGCCGCTCACGGTGACAGTCAGATACGGCGGTGCGAGTGTGAGCACAGACATTCGACTGGAGGCGATCTGAAAAATGGAACACTGTCCATATGCCTACAGGAAGATCGGAGACATGAGCCTGCATTGCTGTGCCGATGTACATAACACGAAAAATGATTGGTGCGCGCATCAGTTTTTCTGTCCTGATACGGGACGGTGCGAAGTGTCGCCGGAAGGGGCGAGATGCCCGCTGAGAGAAAACAGAAAACCGCGGGAATCCATAAATATCTGAAAGGAACGAACATTATGGAGTACAAAAAGTTGACTGACGAGATGCTGAGCAAGGCGCGCGACTATGTGCCGCTGATGGAGAAAATGGTATTCGTGCGCACGTGCGCGGTGGACTGCTTTGACCGCATGGAGCTGCGGCTGACAGACGGCACCGCACTGCCGTTTTTCAAAGAAAACGGAGAGCGCAAGAGCCGCTACATGATGGGAGCGCTGGTAAAGCTCTACCTGATGCAGACGATTGAGCCGGCGGAGGGGACAGAGTTCCTGATGGCCGCAGACGATTACGACCGCTGGGCGGGCGGACACATCATCGGGCAGTTGAGCCGCATGAAAGCGAAGGGCGGCGATATCGGCGGAAAGGCGAACGACCTGCTGAGCGATTACAAGGAACTGGAAAAGCGCTTCAATGCGGAAGTGTATGCACTGCTTCAGGGCATGAACGACCCTGTTTCACGGATGCAGCAGATGGCAATGCAGAGCATGACGCCGGAAGCGATGCGCGAGCTGATGCGGGAAAGCGGCGAGATCAAGGACAAGCTGGCAGAGCTGAGAAAGAAGCGTGAAAAGAAGTGAGCGTGAACTTTGAGAGTTCGACCTATCCATATGAGCGCGTTCACCCCTCCTACCTGACGTTCCGAGGTGCGGAGGAGGTGCCGAAGAAACTGATCCTTTATCTGCTCGATCTTCCGGATGCGGCGGGGTATGTACCGCGGGACGATAACGAAAGGCCGCGCGTGCGGCTCGCCAAGTACCTGTGGTACGACGGGTCGAGGCCGCTCACAAATCCGCTGCCGACTGCACAGGAGAAGCGGAGTCTTCTTTTCGACGGCGAACAGCCCGTGGTGGACAGCACAGAGATGAAGAAAAAGCACCCGAAGGGATACCGGCTCTACGCCCAGCGTTTTGATGGACAGGCGCAGACTGAGGCACAGACAACGGTGAGGTGCTTCTTGAGCCGCGTTTTTGCGGAGAATCCGTACAGGGCGCGCATCGGCGTGACGTTCATCATCACCTGCAACGTGAATCAGGAGACGACGACGAGGACGGATGCGTATTCCCGCGCATACGACATCGAGCAGTGCATCATTGAGGCACTGCACGGCGTGAATATAACGGGGATCGGCGTGTGCGACTTCTCGCGCACGGCGCACGGGGATAACGGCAGCCGGTCGATCTACGACCAGACGGGGACGCTCGTGGGGCGCGAGCTGAAAATGAGCATCCAATGGGCAGAAAGCGATGATGCGGACGGAAACGCCGTGACCGCTTTTTGAGATAAAAATACGATCACGGAGGACAGCCACATGAGTATGACGATGGAAGACGCGGCCGTCACGCTGGAAGGGCATGAGCATGAGATCAAGTCGCTCAAGTACCGCATGACTGCGGTGGAGGAAAGCCAGAAGGCGATGAACGAGCTGACTACCAGCGTGAAGCTGATGGCAGAGGAACAGAAAAACATTTCCGGCAAGGTCGATAAGATCGACAAGAAGATGGAGACCATTGAGGGGAGACCCGCTGCACGGTGGGAGAATCTGGTGGATAAGGTCGTCTGGCTTCTGGCGGGCGGCGCGATCATCGCCTTTTTTGCACAGGCGGGAATCGCCCTATAAATTTTTGGATATGCGAGGAAGGAGAAAATAAAAAGTGGAACTTTCTCTTGCTGTCAAAAAAGCCGTGCGGACGTACAAAAAGATCGAAACGGACGGAGTGACCCTGTACCCGATCCCAGTGTCGCGGTGGGATGAATTTGCGCTGGCGCGGCCGGCGCTCGAGCTGATGCAGCAGACACTTCCGGTAAAGTACCTGTCCATGCCGCTGCTCAGCGCGTATTACGCAATGGACTATGAGGCGGCGGCGGATGACGGCATCCCCACGGGGCTGTTTGGCCGAGCGCTCCTGCTTCTCTCGCTTGCCCTGCGGCTTGGGCAGGAGGGGGAGGGCGCGGAGCAGATGGTGAAGCACTTCCGGCTGAGGGTGGACGGGAACGACCCCTCAAGGCTTTTGGCGGTGGAATTTTCACAGGATGGCGAAATGATGCAAAGCATCACGCCGGTGCAGTTTGCACACCTGCGGGAGATCATCGCCGCGCAAAACGGCGTGGAGCTGATCGGCGCGGATGCGAATCCGGAGCTGGTGGAAGCTGAGCGCGACATTGCCGCACAGAAAAGCATACAGTTGAGCGGCGACTTCGGCGAGCTTTTTACGACCGTTGTGGCACTGGGCCACGAAGACGAAGAAAATGTGATGGAGTGGCCCATCAAAAAATTCATGGACCGCAAGGACGCTTACGCGCGCGTGCTGGGGTATCTGGTGTGCGGCGTGAGCGAAGCGAGCGGGGCGAAATGGAAGGGCGGAAACCCGTATCCCAGCCCGTTTTTCAGCAGACTGCGGCAGGGCGGCGGTTCCCTGATCGCACTCGACCGTTTTGCAAACGGCGCAGGTGCGAAAGCCGTTGCCGAGCGGCAGGCGCAAGGATAACAACCAACGACAAATTTCAAAGGAGTGAACAGAATGATCCAGTTTACTGATCCGAGACTGTACCTAAAGGGAACGTGCCTTGGCATTGGCGCAGACCCGAAGACCGGGCAGATCCTTTTCTATGACAACAAATTCCAGACCGCAAACTTCCAGACGAGCCTGACGATGGGCGAGATCCGCGCGGGACTGGGCAACGCCATTGCCACGATGCTGGGCAGCGACAGCGCTGTGACCGTGAACGGAATTTCTGCGGCCTTCAACCTCGCTGTGAAGATGGCGCAGGTAGGCGGCGCGCTGCGCTACAATGCGCCCGCGCCTGTCTGCCAGGTGGTGACCGCGGACAGCGCAGCGCTGAAGGTGAGCGTTGCTTCCGGCGCGCCGGTCGCGCAGGTGGGCATGAGCAAGGTTCTGTGCTATGTGCAGACCGTGGGCGAAAGCTCGCTGATCGCACAGGACGGCATTCCCTATCCCATCAGCGCCGACGGCACTGTGACCGGATTTACCGCTGAGAGCGGCAAGCAGTACAAGGTGTGGTATTTCGTCAACAAGGCGAGCGCGCAGCTTGGCACCATCACTTCGATGATGAACCCGAAGGTGCTGCACTGGACGATGCAGATGCCCGTTTACGCCAACGCCAACAGCGAGAGCAACGGCGGCACGCGCGTGGGCTGGCTGTATGCCATCGTTCCCATGCTGAAGCTGAACGGCGACGGCGGCGGCGTCGTGGGCGACCAGACGACGCCCGACACCACAAGCTACACCGGTCAGGCGCTGATCGCGGACGAGGACGTTGTGAGCGGTACCTGCGACAACTGCGGCGAGGGCGTGCTGGCGCACTATCTCTACGTTCCCGACGAAGCGAGCGCCGATATCAAGGGTCTTGCCATCGTGGGCGGCGTGGTGAGCGTGCCTGTGAGCGGCACGGCGAAGGTCAACGCCAAGTTCGTGATGGCGAACGGCCAGCTTGTCGACATCGACCCTGCCAATCAGGTGAAGTATGCGCTGACGGGCGCACCAAGCGGCACGAGCGTTTCGACCGACGGCGTGATTACCGCAGGCGCGACCGCCGGAAGCAACGGCGAGATCACCGTTACCTATCCCGCGACGGGCGCTGCGCAGTTTACCTGCACGGCGAATCTCGCGGTGGTGAGCGAATAAAGCAAAAGCCCCTCTCGCAAGAGAGGGGCGAGCGCGAGGGCATGAGAGAGATCGTGCCTTGGCGCTTGATAAAGACCATAGCGGTGAAGCCGCCGAAATGGTAGGAGGTGTGGATGCGTGAGCGTATTAGCGGAATATCAGGCAATCATGGCGCGCCTTGACAACGCAATAGACAACGCCCTTTCGGAAGACGTGGTTGACGCTGTGCGAGTGGAGATGAGCGAGCAAGTGCATAAACGGGTCTATGACGCTTATGTGCCGCAGAATCCGGGGGCGAGACGAATGGACAATGGCGGACTTTCCGACACGGCCAACTATGATGCGCACTTGGAAGAGGGGCACATTTTGGTCGTGGAGAACAATACGCCAATGCAAAACCCAAATGGGGCGAACCTTGTAGAAATCGTGGAGGAAGGAAACGAAGCGTACCATATGCCGTTTGCGCGTCCATTTGTTGAAATGTCAGAAAAATCTGTCAATGCGGGATGGGCGCTTGCGCAAGGTCTGAGAAAGAATGGGTTTTCCGTACAACACACGCGGAAGAATTAGAGAGGTTCATCATCAGAGGGCAACGACAGAAGAATTTCCAAAGCAGAACGAGTGTCGCTATCCGTTGCATTGCCCACATTTTCAGCAACTTTTCTTTTCTGCGCCTGACGATCGAACTCTGCAAACATAGCCTGCATTCCTGCCTTTCGCGCAGGGTCATAACCGAGAGAGTCTGATATCGAGGCACCTAAACACATGGCGTCAAAAATGCCCATAAACAACGCTCCTTTCCTTTTTGATTATATGCAAAAAAACAGCAAAAGACAAGGCGATTTTGCGGAAGGTCGGTGAACTGATGGAAGTTATCCAGATTAAAGTAAACGTAAATGGCGAGAAAGAGTCTGCTGCAAAGATTGAGAAGGTCGAAAAAGCGGTCGTCAGTTTACAGCAAAAGGGCGCGGACGTAAAAATAAATATAAAGGCAGTCGGCCTTGAGGATGTGAAAAAACAACTTGGCGAGGTCGGCGGTGCCGCGCAGGAAGCTGGTAAGGGTGCAGGAAAAGGCTTTCAGAAACTATCTGAGGGAGCGAATGAAGCTCAAAAAAGCATCGCCCAGTTGATGGGTGAGATTGGCAAATGGCAGATTTTGAACGCTCTTGTGGCATCGGGCATCAGATCCATCACCGATGCGTTGGACATGATGCAAAAGGCCGACGACGAGCTTGTGACCGTGCGCAAGGTGACAGGGGCGACGGCGGCGGAGCTGGACGTGCTGAGCGAGAAGGCTTATAAGGTCGCTTCCGCTTACGGAGAAGCTGCGGACGAATACCTCAGCTCAGTTTCGGCCTTTGCCCGCGCGGGCTATGGCGATCAGGCGGCGGATCTTGCAGAGCTTGCTACGAAGACAAAGCTCGTCGGCGACACCAATGCAGAAACGGCGCAGCAGTTCCTCCTTTCCGTTGATGCGGCGTACCAGTACAAGGGCAATATTGAAGCGCTGAGCAAGGTGCTGGACGGCTCAAACCAGATTGATAACAGGTACGCCACCTCATTATCCAAGATTGCGGAAGGTCTCGGTACGGTGGCGCCCGTCGCGGCGCAGGCGCACGTCGGCATCGACGAACTGACGGCGGCCATCGGTACGATCACGGCGGTGACGCAGAGAAGCGGCACGGAAGCCGCACGTGCGTTCCGCGCGCTGGTTCTTAATATCGTGGGTGACACCAAGACGGAGATCGACGAGGGCGTGACGTGGACGACCGGCGAGATCGCGGGGCTGCGTGACGTCATCAAGATTTACGCCAAGGATGCCTACGACGCGGCGCAGGCGACCGGCGAGGTCATCAACCCGATGAAGGCCATCGGTGGTCTTGCGCAGAGCATGAAGGATGGACTGCTGACCGAGCAGAAACTGATGGAAATGGTCAGCGATATCGGCGGAAAGCTGCGCACCTCACAGCTGCTGGCGCTGATCCAGAATTGGGATATGTACGAGTCCATGCTGGCCGACTACGGCAACGCCGTGGGCAGCGCGGATAAGGAGGTCGAGAACGCGCTGGACAGCTGGACGCGCAAGACCAATATCCTGAGCAATACATGGGCGGAGTTCATTTCCCATCTCGTTGAGACCGATCAGATCAAGGGCGTTCTGGATGGTCTGATCGCAACAGTGGAACTGCTTGATACCGATTTTGGCAGAACGGTTGTGACGTTCGGTGCAGTTACTGCGGCGCTTTACGGGATCGCGGGAGCCGCAGGCGCCGTAAAAAAGGCGGCTGCTGCGCTGGATATCGCAAAGCTTAACCCTTGGATACTTGGAATCGCGGCGGCGGCAACGGCTTTGAAGATCCTTTGGGATGCGACAGAAGATACGCGCAAATCTATTGATGACCTGAATGCCGATATTCAGTCCAGCACCGAGAAGTTGGACGAAAACAAGAGCAGGCTGGAAGAAATCAACGAGACTGAATGGAACCAGTTGACCCCGGAAATTCTGGCGGAAAAGGATGCGCTTGAGGAAGAAAACCGGCAGCTCGAAAACCAGATTCAGTATTATAAGGAGCTTGCTGACGCGAAGGAAAAGGCGAAATCTTCGAGCGGAAAAATCACGGTTACTGGGTATACCACGGAAACGACGCTGGACTATGGGGAAGGGGCGTTTATCGCCGCTTCACAAACGGCGCTGACCGCAGCGGAATCGGAACGAAAAGCCGCTGAGGAGCTTGAGAAATTCGGCGATATTTCCGAAGCGGTTGCAAAGACAGAGAGCTATCGAACCAAGATCACGCTCAGCGGAGCAGAAGCGTATAACTGGCTGACAGAGAATGCGAACAGCCTTATCAATGCACTGCAAAAGAAGAAGTCATTGACAGAGGATGAAGCCCGCACCTATGCAGAGATTATCCCCAGTCTCAAGAGCTATATTGAGTATCTGAGAGAAAATGGGGAATCCACCGAAAGGCTTGAGCGAATCCTGCAAGAATTGCAATCGGCCTATGATGGTGCGGTCGGTTACATTGACAACTATGTTGATGGCCTGCTGAAGCAAGCCGCGGAAGCGAAAAATACCACGAAAAGTCTCTACGATCTGGCCGCAGAGATGGTGGCGGCCAATGACCAGAATCTCACGTTCAGTCAGCAGATCGCGGCGCTGCAGCGTCTGGCAACTCAGGCGGGGATTACCACACAGGCCATTGCTGGGGTCATGGGAACATCGGAGATTGCCAGCAGAAGGAATCTCGCCGCGTGGATGCAGACCGTCAATCCTGCGACTGGAAAGAATTATACGCAGCAGGAAGCGCAAGAAGCGCTGATGAATGCCTATTGGGCGCGGCTGAAAGAATACGGAGATAACGACGATACAGTTGTCCCTCCGGGTCCAGGAGAACCCAAGAGCAAGACGGACAAGGTGCTGGAAGCGCACAAGGAGAATGTGTCGCTGCTCAAGAGCGAGCTGACCCTGATGGAAAAGCAGGGCAAGAGCGTGGGCGAGCAGGTGGCGAAGATCAAGGCCATCCAGAACGCGCTGCACCAGCAGGCGGAATATATGCGCTCCATCGGCGCGAGCCAGGACGAGATCAACGCGCTTTCTGCCGAATGGTACGACTGGCAGGAGAAGATCGCGGCGCTGCAAAAGAGTCTGCTTTCCGAGCTTGACAGCGCGGTGCAGAAAAAGCTCGACGACGCGAAAGCGGACCGCGATGCGGAGCTGGACGCCATTCAGGCACAGATCGCCGCGCTGAAGGAGAAGAACGAAGCCGAGGACACGGCGCTTGCCATTGAGGAAAAGCGCGCGGCCATCACGGAAAAGCAGAACGACCTGCTCAAGAAGCAGAAAGCGCTGCTGGAAGCGCGCAACGAGCGCACCGTGCGCACCTACAACGCCAGGACCAATCAGTGGGAATGGATCGCGGACGAGAAGAACGTCAGGAGCGCCGAGGATGCCCTCAAGAGCGCGCAGGAGGCGCTGGAAAAGGCCAAGGACGATCTTGCGGACTACAACAAAAAGCTGGAGCGTGACGCGGAGATCGCGGCGCTGGAGGCCAAAAAGGACCAGATCAACGCCCACTACGACGCACTGGAAAACGCATGGAACCGCATCATGGATTCCCTTGACGATCCCGTGCGTGAGATCAACGATATTCTCAAGGACATTGCGGAGAACGCGACGCCGGAGCTGCGGGAACAGATCCTCAAGAACCGCGATCTCTTTGAAGAATTGGGCATTGACCTGAGCATATTCGGCGACCGTGTGGAGCAAACGGCGAATCGGCTCGTCAAGGTGCTCGCCAATGGCAGCGCGCCAAGCGGTTTGGGAGTCGGCGACCGCGTGGTCACAGCGGCTGGTACCTATGAGATCACAGGGGTGAATCCCGATGGAAGCTACGAATCCAGGCTTGTAGACAGAAACCAGACGACCGGCAATTATAACGGCGAATACGATTATGGGGCACCGAACCCATCCCGCAGGATCGCCAAAGTGCGAAGCAATGGCAGCGCCCCTCCGGGGCTTGACGTGGGTGACTGGGTGGTCACGGCGGCGGGAACGTATCAGATCACGGCGGTAAATCCGGATGGGTCGTATCAGTCGGCTTTGATCGACCGGAGCATGACGACGGGGAACTACACGGGGCGGTACGATGTGTACGATCGCGGCGGCTGGCTGAACGGAACGGGCGGCATCAAGGCAACGAGCAGACCGGAGACGGTGCTGCCGCCGGAGCTGACGGAAAAACTCCTTTCCCCTGCGGCGGATGCGACGTTCCAGAAGCGCATGAGCGAGCTGGGCTTCCTGTACGGGACTACGGACAGAACGCCGGTGACGGCGGGCAGCACGGTGACAAATTCGAACGTGACGAACAATTACGGGGCGCGCTACCATTACGGGAATGTTGTGCTGACGGAAGAACAGGCAAGAGGAATGTCGCTCTATCAGCTGATGAAGCTGAGCGGCGGCCTTGGGAATTTCAACAATATGTGATGTGAGGGGAGGAAGAAGAAAGCATGGCGATCTATCAGCCGACGAATATCTCCCCCTCGCTGTGGGGCGAGCTGGGCAACGGTGTGGTCGATGCCGCAAAAGGAATGACCATTACGTGGCAGGTGAACGGCACGAGCGCGATGACGGCGTTTTCCATTACGATCTACCGGAACAATACCGCGAGCACACAGCTCTATACGACTGGAAAGCGCACGGACGGATGCCCGTTTTACGGAACAAATTACGCGGGAGAAACGCAGCTTTTCAGCTATACGATCCCCGCAAGCGTGCTGTCGAGCGCGGGCGTTACGAACGGCGGGAGCTACAAGCTCGTTATCACCCAATACTGGGGGACGAGCGAAAGCATCACGCAGACGAGCGCAAGTGCATTTATCACAAGGGCAGACCCGACGCTTTCGATAACCGCTATTCCTGCGCCGCTTGCTGCGAAAGAGTACACCTTTACGGGAAATTACACACAGGCGCAGGGCGATACGCTGAACTGGGTAAGGTGGCAGCTATGTGCAAAGGGATCTGAGAATGATCCGCTTTATGACACGGAGCGCATTTATGGAACCGGCGAGCTGAAATTTGCCTATGACGGCCTTTTCAGCGGCGAGACCTATGGCGTTCGCTTGCAGGTGCAGACGGAAAACGGCGTACAGGCCGATACAGGATGGGTCTACTTCGCAGTGAGCTACGAGACGGCTTCCTCGACGGCGGCGGTACAGGTGTGCTGCAACAAGGCCGTGAGCGGCATCTATATCACATGGCCGCGCCTTGCAAGTATTGCAGGGACTGCGAACGGAAGCTACGAGATCAGCGGCGGGAAGCTGGTGCTCCCTGCGGAGAGCACGGTCACATGGGACAGCGTGACGGGGCAGGCGATGAACTACGACGCGCCGTGGACGGTCGTATGGCAGGGGAAAATCGCACAGGCGGCGACGATCCTGACGGTGGAAACGGATCAGGGGGATATTACGCTCGACGCGGCGGTCAACTCCCTGACGGTCAAAAAAGGAAACACCGTGCTTTACGAGAACGACGGTACGCTGAGGTACGGAACGGAATTTCTTGTGGCGCTGACACCGAACGCGGTCTACTTCCGGCAGGCGAATCGCTCGAACGGGCTTTATCCCAGCGCGGGACTTTATCCGAGGAGCGGGCTTTATCCGCGCAAGTCGACGGGTGAACAGGTGACGCAGTGGACGGCGGACGCTGCCATCGGAAGCGCGGCGATTACAGGGCTAAAGCTCGCGGGGGAGCAGGTAGCGAGCTATCTGTGGGTGAGCGCGCAAAGCATGACGGCGCAGCAGATGGAAGAGCTTTTTGGCGGCGGGACATTTACGCCGACGTTTGACGACGAAACGCTGCTGCTGGCAAATTTTACAGACGGGCTTCAGGCGGGAAACCTGAACGGCATATTCGGCAGCGGCTTGCAGGGATTTTCCGTTTACCGGTACGAGACGGGCGGACAGACGCTCAGGCACGTGGCCGACGTGCCGCTCGACAAGCTGGCGGTCGTAGACTGCGGAGCAAGGTCGCAGGTGGCAGTCCGGTACTATATGTTCGGAATTGGAACCGATACCTACACGACTGCGCCGATCATCAGCGAGGAGATCACGCCGGTCTTTTGGGACTGGTCGGTGCTTGAGTGCACGCAGGACGAAAATGGAGCGTACCGGCCGGACGGCATATTCCGGTTTGGAAAGAATCTGACGAGCGGGGCGATCGGAAACAACAACCAGCCCGGGGTGCTGCAAAACTTCACGCCATACCCGACAGTGCAGCCGAGTCCCGCAAACTACAGGAGCGGAACGCTGACGAGTCTGATCGGCAGCATTGACCGTGAGGGCGTCTACAGCGACACCACGGAGCTGCGCGACCGCATCTATGCGCTGAGCGTGACGCAGCGGACGCTTTTCCTGAAAAACCGGAAAGGCGATATCTGGCAGATCCGCACGAGCGATGCGGTGAGCATGAGCACGGCGGACGGGACGCGCGAGCAGGCGCAGATCGTGTCGCTGCCGTGGGTGGAGACGGCGAACGCCGAGGCGGCGAAGATCATCTTGGTGCAGGGCGATGCGCTGATGCCGACGCCTTCCGTGGTGCTGCAGGGTATCCAGATCACCACGCCGCCGGAAAAGACGGATTATCTCGTGGGCGAGCACTTTTCAACAGAGGGAATGGTCGTTACCGCCGTTTTCTCGAACGGCACAAGGATGGCTGTGGAAAACTACCGGTATGTGTCTGACGCGCCGCTCACGATCAACGACAGGTTCGTCCAGATATCTTACGAGTATGGCGAAAAGACCGGAACGGCAAACGTTGCGATATCCGTGTCGAGGGTCCCTGTCACTGTGCCGTCGCAGCTGGGGCAGCTGACTTATAACGGAGAGCCGCAGGCACCGTCGTGGGCCAATTACGACCCCAACACGCAGGAGATGCAGGCGGTGGAGGGCGCGGTAAACGCAGGAACCTATAGTGTGCTCGTGTGGCTGAAGGATACGGATAGTTATTGCTGGACAGACGGCACGATCACGCCGAAAAATATCCCGTGGACGATAGGGAAAGCACTGCGCGATATCGGACTGGAAAATGAGAGCGTTTCCGTAGCCCCCGGGGGCTTCTTTGAAAGAAGGTTCTACTACACCGGCGACGGAAGACCGGAGCTTACGGTATCTCCGAATGGCGGAAGCGATCTGAACGCAATGCTGACGGTGAATGAAGCGATCCGTTTTGCGGATCTGTATGCAAACGTTTCTTCAAGCGCGGTAGCAAAGACCTACGAGCTGAAAGTCTATTTTGAAGCGACGCAGAATTACCAGTATCAGGAGCGCATCTGTCTGCTGACGGTAGAGACGTCTGCGTAGACCGAAGCGAAACGGAGCAGGAGGGGGATTTGACCATGGCAGATAGACTGACAACGCACGCGGAGCGGCTGAACGACTATATGCAGATGCTGCGGCGCCCATATATCAAGCTGGCACGGCTGCGCTTTTTGCAGCCGGACGGCTCAACGGCGTTTGCCATCGACAACAACCCACTCGGGCGCAGAAACGGCGCGTTCCTGCAGGACGGAAGCATCACCGTGAACCTCCAGAACGGACGGCGCAGATCGGCGGATGTAATGCTCTCGAACCTCGACCGCGCGTTCGACTACAACGTCAACGGCGTATGGTTCGGAACGCAGATCGCCATCGACGAGGGGTTGATCCTGTCGGACGGGTCGGAATACTACATCCAGCAGGGCGTCTTCCTCGTGGAGACGCCGGACGAGGAGCTGACGCCGAAAAGCCGCACGGCGCACTACAATCTTGTGGATAAATGGGCCAATCTGGACGGAACGCTTTTCGGCAACCTCGAGAGCATCTACGAGGTGAAGGCGGGGACGAACATCTACGCGCCGATCTCGGCGCTGCTGGCGCTCGACAGAGGGGACGGCTACAAAGTCGACCCTGTGACGCCCGTTTTCACGGAATACTATAACGGCAGATCGCAAACGCTGCCGAGCGGCGGGTCAGCGCTGCTGACGAACGCGCCTTACACGCTGCGCATCGACAGCGAGAGTGGGACAATGGCGGATGTGGTGCTGGGCTGCGCGGGTATGGTGAATGCATGGGTCGGCTACGATCAGACGGGGGCGCTGCGGCTCGATCCCTCGCAGGACGATATTGTTGACACGAGCAAGCCGGTGCAGTGGCAATTCTCGCAGGACGAGGCGCAGCTGCTCGGCGCGACCTATACGGTGAAGAACACCGAGGTCTACAACGACTACATCGTCATCGGCGAGGCGCTGGACAGCGGCGCGCAGATCGCGGGGCGGGCCACGAACATGGATCCGCAGAGCGATACGAACATCTATTCCGGCATCGGGCGCAAGACAAAGCGGGAGAGCGCGAGCGGATACTATACCGTGCAGCAGTGCCAGGATCTGGCGGCGTGGAAGCTCAAACGCGCGACGGTGCTGCAGAAGAGCGTGAGCATCCAGTGCAGCCAGATGTTCCACCTGAACGAGAACGAACTGGTCGAGATCGTGCGGGGCGACAAGCAGGGTTCTCCGGTGGAGCGGCATCTTATCATGGGATTCACCCGTCCGCTGGGAGCGACGGGACAAATGACCATCAACGCAGTGAGCACGAACGACTTTCCAATCGCCACTTTGACCAAGTGGCCGGCATGAGAAAAGGGGGAATGAACAATGCCTATTGTGGACGGAAAATACAAAAATCCGGGATGGCAGGACGGCAGTGCACCGGATATCGACGCCGACGAGCTGAACGCCATGAGCGATACGCTGGAAAAGGCGGATAGCACGAGATACGACAGGGTGACGATGACTGCGGCGGGGTGGAGCGGGAAAACGTACAGTTTCGAGACTACCTATCCAAACGCTTCGTGGGATATCGTCATCAGCGTGGCTCCGACCGCTACGGTGGAGAAATACGACGCATTTGCGGCGGCGAAAATCTGCGGAAGCTCGTCAAGCAATATCGTAACGGCGCTCGGGACAGTCCCGTCGGTCGACATCCCACTGATCGTAAAGGTGGTGAAGAAATGAGCGTTGAAGTTTACGGTGGGGGCGGGGGAGCCTCAGCAAAGCTGCAGGAGAAAAGGGTATCCCCGTCCACAGCAGAACAGTCCGTTCTGCCGGATAGCGGATATGATGGGCTATCCAAAGTGATGGTAGGCGCGATGCCGAGCGGCGCGCTTGCAGATCCAACGGTCAGCGCAAGCGGGGTAATTACTTCGCGAGTTGGCACTGCGGGATATCTGTCTGCTGGGGCGCAAAAAACCAAGCAGCTCCCGACGCAGGCGGCGAAGACTGTCACGCCGACGGAGAGCGAGCAGGTCGCCGTAGCGGCGGGCACGTACTGCACCGGCGACGTCAAGGTCGCGGGGGTGGAGAAGGGGCAAACCACGGTAGAGGCCATAAATGTGTCGACTTCGGGGGGAACCGTGATGATAGAGTTCCCGTCGGGGCCAGATTCTATTTTTGGAATACAGAATTTGACCTTCGGGGGCGGCATAACGTGGGATCTCACGACATTCCGAGTATCCCGACAATATGGAGAGACAGGCCTTTCGTGGTATATAACGAGCTACAGCAACGACGGGACCCATGTTCAGGCCCTGGGCTGGGATGCCGGGGGGAAAAAGCTTAGCTTTTCCAACCTCGGGCATACAGTCGACGCGGGCGACTTGGCCCAAATTCTCATGACCTACTAAGGAAACGATGATACACGTAGAACCTCATACAAATAAAATCAGGAAAGGATGATCTACATATGATCGAAGTATTGACAAAAAGACTGGCAAACCTGCTGAGCGTGAAATCGCTCGTGACCATCGCGCTGACGGTGACGTTCTGCATCCTGACGGTGCAGAGCAAGGTGACGCAGGAATTCAACACGGTATACTTGATGGTGATCGCGTTCTATTTCGGAACGCAGAACGCGGCAGGCAGCGCGAAGGGTGAGGAAAATGGTTAACTCGAGCAAAATCAGCGACCTGCGGCCGGATGTGGCGCAGAACGCGACGATATTCCTTGCGCTGTGCAGAGCGCAGAGGCTGAATGTGAAGATCACGCAGACGCTGCGCGACGACGCCTACCAGGCGACGCTTTTTCAAAAAGGCTATGCCAAAACACCGTACACGACGTTCCACGGGAAGGGACTTGCGTTCGATATCTGCAAGAACGTCCGCGGGCACGAGTACGATGATCTTGATTTCTTTGCCCAGTGCGCGGAGATCGGGAAAAAGATGGGCTTTTCGTGGGGCGGGGATTGGACGAGCTTTCCGGACCGGCCGCACTTCCAGTGGGACGATCACAAGAGATACAGCGGCACGATGGTGCGCGCGGGCAGGCTGCCGCCCACGATGCCGCGATATGAGGAGGATGACGATATGCTTTCGCTCGATCAATTCAAGACGCTGATGCGCGAATACCGCGCGGAGCTGCAAGACAACGACAGCTCCAAGTGGAGCGAGGAGGCGCGCGAGTGGGCCGTGAAAAACGGGATCATCACGGGCGGTACGCCGCTTCCCAACGGGGAGCCCAACTATATGTGGGAAGACCTGTTGACGCGCGAGCAGATGGCGACGCTGCTGTATCGCTTTGCCAAGCTGATGGGAAAGGCGTAAGCCATGCAGGGCGACATGAGGGGCAAAAGAAGAAACCGCCGCAAAAGCCGCTCAGACGCGCTGAGAGCGCACTTCAAATCGCTTGGGTTTACCAATAGGCTCGCCCTCTATCTCGTTGCACTGCTCACCGCAGGGCTTGCAGGAGGGTTTCTGCTCGCCAAGTGGAGCATCGAGGCGAGATATACGGGGGCGCTGGCGTGTTACACGGTGGTTTTTACGCCAATCGGCACGGCGCTGGGCGCGGTGCTGGGGCGCGTGGTGAAAAAGAACATGGAGGAAAACACAGGCGCGGACGGAGAGGGCATTGTATACGCCGCCGCCAAAGCCTGTGGATTTTCCGAAGCGGACGATATCAGTGAAAACAGCCCGCCGATTTAAGCAAGAAACGCACGGAGGATAGCCTTCCGTGCGTTTCGTTTGCAATTTTGTCAATTTGCGGCGGCGAGACGGTCAAGGTTGCGCTGCGCCTGATAGTCGCGCTCGGCGATCACCTTTCTTGCGCTGCCGCGTCCGGCGCGCGCCATGAGCTTGCCGGAATAAATCTGCGTGGTCTGCGGGTTTGCGTGCCCGAGTTTCGCTTGCAGGGCGTAATGGTCCATGCCGGAGTTGAGGTCGATGCGCGCGCCGACATGGCGCAGATCGTGCGAGCGGATATCGTGAACGCCGGTGACGGCGAAGACGTGGCGCTCGACCACGCCGGAAAGCCACTGCTGCGTGCCGACCTTCCACGCGCCGGAACGCATGGTTCCAAAAAGGGGAGCGGACGCGGGCACATCCTGCGGGCGGATGCCCGAGGCAAGATAAGCGCGGACGGCGGTCTGCGCGATGAGGGGGAAATCGACGGTGCGGAATTTGTCGCCCTTGCCGTGGTCGACGGTGATCTGCTCGGACTGAAAATCGAGGTCGGCAAGCGACAAGGTGCGCAGCTCGGAATTGCGCAGCTCGGTAGAGAGAAGTAAAACGACAATGGCGTAATTGCGTGGCCAGTTCTCCGGGTGCGTGGTGACGACGGGGGAGTTGCGCCATAGGTGCATGACCTGCTCATCGGTGAGAAGAAGATCATAGGGGCGCGCGTCGATCTTGCGCATGGCGGGGAAGAGCATAAGGGAGACGGGATTCGACGCATAGAACTGCTCGCTGCCGAGGTCGGGAGAGCTGGCAAAGGTAAAGAACGAGCGCAGGACGACCAGATGCTGATGCACCGTGCGGACGGCGCATCCGCGATCTAACAGCGCGTCCCGATACGCCTGAATGGTGGTAAAGGTCGGGTCGTCACGGAAGAGATCGGAGGACACGAAAAAATCATAGAACGAGGTAATAATATGGGAGTAGTCGGTCAGCGTCTTTGGCGCGATGCCGGTAGACTGGCAGTTGCGCAGCCAGAGGTCTGAGCTTTTGAGAAAACGCCGTTCCGCGGCGGAGGTAACGGGCATGGTCGGCTCCTTTCAAGCGGGGGTGGGGACGGGCTGGATTAGCCGGGGCGTTATGCCCCAGCCTTGACAAAATCCTGTTTCAGCACCAGCTCAACGCCACATTCGGAAACATGAATGTAATCGACGACAAAATCACCATACGCGGCCATTGCCAGAGGGTCGAGCGTATTCAGCTCGCTTGCAGCTCCGCCGCTGGCGAGATAAACCTTTTCGGCAACACCGCCGCCAAACTCAATGCTATTTGCAAGATTTTTTACCGTAAACATAGTATGTTCTCCTTATAAGCTTAAATTCAGTTCTCTGCGCCTGACGTGCGGGCGGGAATATCGCGGCGGCGGGCGGCAGCATATCGGTTCAGGAAATATTTTTGTCCCTTTGGCGTTACTTTGCTGACACGATCGATCACCGCGCCATCTTTGGAGATACGAGGTGATTCTTTTATGAAGAACAGGCCGAGATCCATAGACCGCTGGGTCGGCATATTCTTGTCGCTGCCCTCTTTGATGAGATACCCATCGGAACGAAGCTGCTCATAGAGCCGCTTTTCCCCAGTGTCCACGCCGTTTTGCTTGAGAATCTTCGCAAGGTCGCGGACGAGAATGTTCGTGTCGCAGCTCGTGATGGCATTTGCGAAGCGGACGGCGGGAGCATCAGCTTCGATTTTTTCCTCCAGCGCCTTTCGGCGCTCCTGCTCGGATTTCAGCTCCGTCAACAGACGGATGCCAAACTCCGGGGAGGAAATCATCTGGTCGAGCGTGTCAGGTGTCATGTAGGCACCATTGCGCCGGATAGTGGGGATCACATCATCCGCGATTTTTGCCTGAAATGCTTCAGCCGCTTCGTTCTTCGCTTTCATGGCAAGGCGGTAGAATATGTTCTCGGGGATGAAGTCGTCTTTCCCAACTTCTTGGGAAAAGCCCAATTCCTTGAGATAGCCGATAACGCGCGGCCAGTCGATGCGGACATACTCCTTTCGGAAACCAGTTTCCGAAATTTTTACATCCGTCTTGGTGAAGCCCAGTCCCCGCGCCACGGTTTCCAGCCTGAGATAGACCGTGCCGTTGCGCTCGTAGCAGTCGATGCCGTTAATGTTGAAAACTTGCAATTCGTTCATCTATACAATTCCTCCATAACAGGCTTGACCTTTGGAGGCGGGTGCATTAGAATATTTACACCGCTCCCAAAGGGGGCGACCAACTCCTTCGCCGTTCCGTTTGCAAGACTAGCGGCGGGGGAGTTGCCTTTTTACTTTTTCAGCCCATTGTAGATGGCCTTAATTCCATCACGGATGATTTCAGCCTTCGTTTTGCCGGTAACCTCCGAGCAATAATTAAGCCTGTCAACATCCTCTTGCGAGAGTCGGACTCGGGTGTTTAAGGTCTTAGGGTCATCGGTGGGCCTGCCGATCTGTGGAGACATAAATGCACCTGCCTTTCGTATCCACAAAAATAATATATCATTTGTGGATACACAAGTCAAGAGTTTTTTTATATGCTTCTGATTCAGTCGATGCGCGCGGCGTTCAGCTCGGTGATGCGGCAGCGCAGGATGCCTTCGAAGATGGCGCGCAGTTTCCGATCCTGCGCAATGATGGTGAGCTTATTCACCGCTCTGCGCTGCGTGGCCGTTGCGCCGGATGCCGCCATCCTATTTTGCAGGCGGGTAAGGCGCTGTTGGAGGACCACCCCTGCGGTGCGCTCCAATTCCTCGTAAAGATCGTGGCGGAATTTCTGATAGTTGAGACCGAAATACTGCACAGCGGAGTTGATGGCGTGGTTGGCGGATTCCTGCCAGTTGTCTCCCGATGCAAGCGGGGCAGACCAAGCGGCGGCGAGATTGTCCATGCGCTTTGCGTTCTGCTCGAAGCGGCTGGAAAGCTCGTCCATGCGGCGCTCCTGCTCCTGCTGGCGCATTTCGATACCGATGAGCGCCTGAAGCTGGGGAGAGAGGGACGCAAACTGGGAAGCAGCCGTGCGCATTTTTTCGAACGCCGTGACGTAAGCAGCGGTGAACAAAACGCCCTTTTCGCCGGTCATCTTGTTTGCCACCATGTCGCAGCCCTTCTTGGTGAGCAGGTAGCAGGGGCGTTCCTCGCCCTTTGTGTCGGTGTAGGTGCTCGGGATGAAGAAATCAACCAATCCAAATCTGGATTCGTTGGAGTTTTCAATGATATCCGCATAGCCCTTGATGTCACGCATAAGGTGCGCGTGCTGCTTTCCGGTCATGATGGCAACCTCGCGGCTGTCTACGACCTCTGCGCCGTTGTAGTTAATGATAGTCAATTCGTTCATCTGAAAAGCTCCTTTTCTTGTAGATACTTCTATTATATAGACCGCATCCAAGCTAATTTTTGCCGCCATCAGGGGATAAAAATACCCCGCGATGGCTTGACACCCACGGAGCTTTTCGTCTATAATGATTTAGACAAAGCCCTCGCGGTTTTGGTCGCATAGATGCTCACTCCGTCCGGCAAGATGATAGTGGGCATCTATTTTTACTTCAGCTGATTTTCAAGATATTCCGAGCAGGCAATGCGGACGACGGCGGCAAGGGATATGTTTTTCCGGTCAGCTTCCGCCTTTAAGCGTTCGTACAGCTCGGGGGGTATCATGATATTCAGTGCTTTGCTGTTTTTCATGCTATCCTCCTTTCTTTACAACAAGAATACTACAATTATACTACAATGTCAAGGGATATTTTTTGCAATGAAAGGGCGCGACTATGGCATACGGACAACGATTTCGCAATAATGCGCGAAGAGAGTTCAACCGATATTGGGCGCAGAAGACTCACCAGTCCGCACCGGACGGTACGAGACGGTGTGCGGACTGCAAGCATACCGATTCCTGCCAAAGAAATCGACGGGGGAATCACCAGAATTGCTTTGAAATGAAACAACCATTGAAGCCGTATAGCCCTAAAGAAGAGGATCGTCCAAACGACTACACTGTGCTTTTGGGGATGATTGCGCTTACGATTATTTTATGCGCGATTGTGGTAAAAATAGTTTTATGAAAAGCCGCCCAGTTGGGCGGCTTTTCGGTTGCAATCGCTGTCGATATGTGATACTATGCGAGCGGCAAGAGGGGTATAGGCCGAATCCGAAAGGAGGGGGCCTATGGGCGTGGAAGCAACCATTGCGTTACTTATGCTCGTGATAGCGGCTATCAAATTAGGCATCGACCTAAAGAAATAACCGCCTCCTGACCTAAGCAAGAAGCGGCGATTTCAATCACTATCGACTTGATCGGCCGCTTTCCTGCTGGAACAGGGAAGCGCCCCTCTTGCCACTATTATATGTTTTCGCAACGAAAAGTCAAGGCCATTTTCCCCGACCGGAGAAAATGGCCTTTTCGATTTCACAGATTTTCAAACATGGCGGAGCCGAAGACGAAGGCGTTCTGCATCTTCGAATAGGGGATGGCGACCCATACGCTGTCGCCCACTCTGGCGGACGCCATGGAGGTGACATAGGGAATGGAGATCGGGGATTCATCGAAGGGAAACTGCACGCCCATCAGGCCGCCCGATGCGGCGGAGGTGACGGTGGCGCGGATGACCTTGAAATACGGCTCGATCTTCTTATCGACCTTCGGCTCGATGTACTTCCAGATATTGTCTGCAAGGCGCTTCATCTGCTCGACTTCACTCTGCATGGGGAACACCGGATTCGCTTTCTGCCGGCGCGGGGTCGGCACTCAGGATGGTGAACTTGGGGTCGCCGTAGAATCTGGAGAGCATCTTTGCCTTCTGCGGCGATTCCGCCTCGACCATATCCATGGAGACGAGGGCGGAGTTCTTGGCATCGGCGGCGCGGACGATGTAGAGGCGGTGAACGACGTTGGCTTTCAGGTTCGGCATTACGGCTCCTCCTTCCAGACATTGAAGATGGTGAAGACGAAGGAAACGCCCGCGTCGGTGCGGTTGATCTGCACCGTATCACACTGGGCGAAAAGGAACGAGACGGCATTGCGGACGCTGGCGTTCATCATGGCGCAGTTGTTGGGAAGCTCAAGGCCGATGCTCGCCGTCTCGCGGTCCTCGCGCGGATCGAGCGGGACGATCTTGATAAACGGGGCAATGGCGAGGTGCTGGGCGGATTCCTTGAGGGCTTTATAGCGCAGAACAGCGCCGGGGTCAAGGATTTTCATGGCAAAAAACTCCTTTGAAAATTTCGATATCAGGGGTGCGAGGGCGAGAGGGCGCGCAGCTCGGAAACGGTGCTCACGACGATCTCGACCGCCCGCTTTACCTCGATGTACGTGATGCGGTACGGGAAGGTGAATCGGACGGCGGAACGGGCGCGATCCTCGGAAAGTCCCATGGCGCGGAGGACATAGCTGCCGTTGAGACTGCCGCTGGTGCAGGCGCTGCCGGAAGAGGCGCACAGCCCCTTGCGAGAAAGGGCGAGTACAAGAGCCTGAGATTCCACGCCGAGAAAGCTGATGTTGGCGTTATTGGGCAGGCGGCGCGACGCGTCACAGATGACCCAAGGGCCGTTAATGTAGGATTCCGGCACGAGACGGAGGATTTCGGTAATGAAATCGTCGCGCAGCTTCGTGATGCGGGCAATGTCATCATACATGGTTTCGACGCGCTTTTCAAGGGCGGCTGCCATTGCGCAGGCAAGGGCGATGCTCTCGGTTCCGCCGCGCATTCCGCGCTCCTGACCGCCGCCGCAGATCATGGGTGCGACGGGAGAACCTTCGCGGACGATCAGAGCGCCGATACCAGGGAGACCACCGAACTTGTGCGCGCCGAACGCCATGTAATCGACGCCGAGGGCGCGGAAGTCTACCGGGATCTGCCCGACAGCAGCGCTGGCATCACAACCGAAGAGACCTTTGAGGGGCTTTTTCATGGACTCGATATCGTAAATTTCGCCGGTTTCGTTATTGGCGAGCATATGGGTGTGGCATCCTTCGAGTCCGAAGGGAACAACTGGTTCGCCGCGGGTGGATTCCAGAACGGCGTGGTGCTCGTAGAGAGGAATTTCCGACACACCATCAGAAAAAACATCGAGGCAGTGAACCATCCAGTTACACGCTTCGGTTGCGCCGCTGGTGAAGTAGACCTCGCTCGGGTCACAGTTGAGGCAGCGGGCGACGGTGGCGCGGGCGACTTCGAGCGCTGATTTTGCGGCGCGGCCTTCACTATGCAGGCTGGATGGGTTCGCCAAATCCTGCATTTTCAGGAAGGCGTCAAGCGCTTCCGGCAGCGGCATTTCGTGGGCGGCTGCGTCAAGGTAAATCATTTGGGCAGGCTCCTTTCTTACAATTAGACCGCTTGAGACTCTTTTTTAGCTTGCGTCAAGTACCACTCGAGTTGGCGTTTACGTTGTCCGAAGTCAGGCATGGCTAACATGAGGCCGATATCTACTTTTTGCAGCGTGTCCAATGCCGAAATTTGCTCAGCGGTCAAAAGCGGACGAATGCTTTCCCCATCTTTCAGCCCATGAGCCTTGCGAAATTCCTTTGCGGTCATGCCAATTGCCAGACGGTTGAGCATATCAGCTTCGTTTGAAAAGTGATAGGGCTTCGGATTTTCGTGAATCAATTTAATGTTGGAGGTCAGTAATGGGAATTCTTGCCGCGTTTCAACTAATGCGCGAATGAATCGTTCCATTTCGTTGAATCGCTTGATATATGATTCCTTGATTGCGGCCGCTTTCCTACCACGATATCCCATCACAAGGAACATAAATCCGTCACGAGTCATGGTGACTTCTTTGTCTCGCTTCCCTTGTGCGTTGATGTAAGTAGAAAATCCAAAATTGGATTTTCTGAATTCGTCTGAGCAGTCAAGATTTTGAATGTCTCTTAAAACATGAGAGTGCTTTTTCCCAAAGCACTCAGCCACACGACGGCTGCTTACCCTTGCGGTATCGTTCCGGTCAGCAAAGATGCCATACTCGTCCATTGGGATTAACTCTTTCATTCGCTGCGCCTTTCTGAAAATTTCGATTTTAAGGGCAAGCCCCGAGCGGCTGTATGCGCGCTCGGGGCGTTTCCGTTTGGAGATCAGCCGCGAACGGCATCCTTGAGCATTTTGGCCGGTTTGAAGGTGACGGCCTTGCTTGCGGGGATGATGACGCTCTCGCCGGTCGAGGGATTGCGGCCCTTGCGCTCGGCGCGGTCCTTGACCTCAAACTTGCCGAGGTCGGGGATGGCGACGCTATCGCCGTTGACAAGCGCGCCGCTGATGATGCGGCAGATAGCGGTGAGGTGGCGCTCGGCCTGCGCCTTGGGGATGCCGGCGTCCTCGGCGAAGCGGGCGATCAATTCGGGTTTGGTCATGTGGTGGAGTCCTCCTTTCGTGAAAATTTGGATGGCGAGGGCTGCCGGATTCGAACCGGCCGATACTCGATTTTTTACCTCGATAAGCTATTCCTGTCTGCTTCAAGCCCTCGTAGATGCTGGTCTTTCCCAGCTGTCAGCCAATCAGGAGATGACGCTCCGGCGGTTGGATTTCAGCCTGCGCATAACCGTTCCCAAGCCGCAGGCGTATCCCGCACTTGACCGCAGGGGACTTCGTTCCCGTCTTTCCAGACTGTCAGATTCTATCCGCGTGCCGCTTTAGCCAGAGAATCATAGGCGCAATTACAACATCGGCACTTGAGGACCTTACTTCAGGACTTCGCATCGGTCAGGCGGCTGTTCCGCTAAAACGCTATCCACTCGCGGCGTCCACGTCAAATTTGTGCATCCGGCCGGACTCGAACCGGCGGCCCTTCGAGGTGTGAAGCCTCAAGGCTCTTGCCATCTGAGCTACGGATGCAAATCCCCGCCTTGTTTACGCCATGGCGGGCGATCTGGCGTCGGTTTCCTTTACTTGTATATCGCCACCAACTCCGAAAGGGGCGCTTTTGTGGAGACGGCGGGGGCTCGAACCCCGCACGGTGGTTTTGCTTCGGGAGATGTTCCGCCTAACTACCCGAAGCAGATCAGGCATTACCGTTCTGCCACGTCTCCATATAGGGCGGGCATTCCCTCCCGCCGTCGGGGCTTTTCATCCGATCCCGCGCATCCCCCAATGCACAGGAGCCTTTTGTGAGGAGAAAAAACTATGACGCGCCAGCCCAATGGCGCGTGGAGCGGCGGACGGGTCTCGAACCCGCGACCCTCAGATTGGAAGTCTGATGCTCTGCCAGCTGAGCTACCGCCGCATATATCGGAGCGGGAACGGCGGGGAGGTCTTTCGCTCGATCCTCGCTCCGATAGCATTACGCATTCATATCATTTCGCAATTCCCACCCAAAGAAAGCGATACTAGAGGAATCCGGTGGTATACCGTCTTCCATCGCCGCATTTGTGCGCCTGCGCGGGGCGCTGGTACGATTCCGCGGGCATGATCGGGTGGGCAATCAAGTAGACCGCGAGGGCGAGCAGCTGCGCAATGATCCCGAGCTTGAAACGGAATATCTCACAAAAATACATTCTATGCTCGCCCCTTTCACTTGATTTTGCGGACGGCGGGAATCGAACCCGCGACATACCGGCTCACGAAGTCCGGCGCTCTGCCGACTGAGCTACGTCCGCGTAGTTCCCCTGCGCGAATTGCACGCGAGACACCGGGTTCGTTCCAGCGAATTGACCGACACAGCTCCTGCTTATGGGGTGGAGCTTATATAACATGAAAGGAGGCCATGGACCGAGGGCGGCGCGGCGTCGGGACTCTTGCACGGTGCGAAACCGGCGCACCCGTATGTCTGCCGCGCGCTTTTGGGAGGGTTTGATTCCCGCCCTCAATTATCATTATACTCACGGCCCAAAGGTATTTTTTGCCGCCCCCCTACACGTGAAAATTTTTATAGATTCTTCGCTCGGCGGGGCGAACGAGCTTGAAGCGGGCGCTGTAGGCGTTGCGGCGGGTACGATCGAGATGGTCAAGAAACCGGAGGGCGGCCCGGTTCGGCACGCCATCGCGCGACGGTGGAATCTCGACGCTGCCAAGATAGCGGCCGGGGTTTCGCGGATCTGGCGGGGAATAGCCCGCATCAAAAACGTCGTAGGTCATGACGCACTCCTGTTCTGTTCAGCCCTTTTCGCTTTTGCGGATGGGGCAGAGGATGCCTTCACCGTCGGCGGACCGGAAATAGATGGGGGTGATATAGGGCTTCTGTTCAGAGGTGAACGCTTCGCCGTCCGGGAACAGCTGAAGGAAGTCGATCAGATAGTTGGCATCGACGCTGGGGAAGCCGGGGCCGAAATCATAGCTGGCTTTGAAGGTTTCGCCCTTGCGGTGGCGCTTAGCGGACCATTCCGCACGGTCCGTTTTGATTTGCGCACGGACCTCCGCCACAGTGGGAAGGGTGAGACGCAGGGTGTTCTTTCGGAGGGGGGTAATGATCTGCGCCAGGTTGAACCGGGAGCCGTCGGCGCTGAGTTCCGGCGCGGCGGTCAGCTCCATGGGGCTGTTCAGGCGGAAACCGCGGTGCCCGTCGCAGACGCACTGCTTGCCTTCCTCGTCGATCCAGAAGCCCTGTTCATTGGGGCGTTGGCTGTTCATGCGCACGGCTGCGTCGCAGATGCGGCTGGCAGCTTCCTCCACCAACGTGCGGCGGAGATCCTGTTCTAAGAAATACAGCTGGGGGATGGGGCCGTCGGCGCTTTTCCATTCATAGGGGTTTTTGCTGACGGCGGTATAAATGGCGGCTCCGTCCTCGTCCAGTCCGTGGATGAGCTGCAAAACGCAGGTGAGGGACTGTTCAGTGTTCAGCATGGGTTGTACCTCCTCTTTCATGTTGGACTTTTTTGCTCAGCCTGAGAATGGCATAATCGGATCTGCGGAAATTGCAAAAGTTTTCAGGGTCAGCGACTGTTTCGGGGAAAAGGTCGCACAGCAGTGCACACTCGATCAGCTGATCGGCATACGGATTTTCGCCATACCAATATCCACGGGCAAGCAAGCCTCCGGTTATTTGGCAGTTGACTGCGGCCTTCTTGACTTCGGCGATTTTTTCAGAATAAGTCATTTTTTTACGGGCTTCCTTCTGCGCATTTCTTGCGGCGGCCATGATGACCTCGCGGGCTACGTCTGCGTAGCACTCGCGGTAAAGGTCATCGCCGTATTTGTCGCGGATGGCGTCGAGCTTGTCCACGTCGAAAAGCTCGGTGAACGGCTCGTACTTGTGCGCGGTGGGGAGGCGCGCGGCGATGATCTCGTTTCTGCACTCCCAATATCCGGCGGTTTTCATGGTTGCGCTCCTTTCAACAGCAGGTCCAGAGGTTGATGCACTGGATCATTTCGGCGTAGGTCTTTGCGGTTAAAATTCTTTCGCGGTTACGGGCAATATATCCCGATCCAGTCAGGTATACGCCAAAGCCGCGGTAATTTTCGAGAAAGTACATGTGATTGTCCTTTCATGCCCTCGTGGGCTGTAGGCGGGTCTGTGCTGGTCGGCAATCATTGAAAAACATAGCCGATGCCAGCGGAGAATTTTCTACTGGACTGCCCCCACTTGAATTGATACAAAGAACTGTCACCATTCAGATTCCAATTAAGCGTTTCTTTCATATCCGATACGCTGAGAAATTGCGAAATTCCGCGTTCTTTGATTTGCTCACTGCTCCAATAATCATCTGTCCTATTATCGAAAACAGAAATCGTATTGATAAGCCCGTAACAACGGTCACTCTCAACCGTTACAATGAGCTTTGCTTTGTGTAAAATTTTCCTCCTCATGGTGGGTTCCTTTCTTCGTCAGGTGCGCCGCTGGGGCGCGGTGCGGTAGGCGATTCGGTCGTTCATGGTAAATTTCCCTTTCGTATTCAAGTTTTCGTTGGGCCTGGCGGCGGATTCCTTACCGGAACATCCGGGTAGAATCAAAATACACGGCCTGCCCGCTGGGGGTAACTTGTGCGGCTGTGTAATGAAAGGCGCTGCGAGCGATACCGGCCAGATACCGACGCTGACCCAGCAAAGAAACGGCCTTCTCGCGGGTAATCGGCTTACTGCCCAGCGTGTATTTCGTTTTGCTCTTCTTGAACGCCTCTTCGATCTGGCGGAAGTCGCGTTCCGTGTGGCCCCACTCCAGAAGCATTTTCTTGTCGGCTGCGGTCAGTTCCATGTTGTGTCCTTTCTGCCCTCGTGACCTCCGGGGCGGGCTGTTCGTCTTTAATTTCATTGTAGCAGGGTGGGCCAAGGGGTTTTTTGCCGCTGTTCAGGCAAGGCGGAGAACCTGACGGGCGGCGCGTTCGGCGTTGTCGGTGAGCTGGCGCTGCCATGCCTGATTTTTGGGGGACCAGCGGAAACCGTTCTGCTTCAGGGCTGCGCGGGTGTCGGCGTCGGGGATGGCATCAAAGAGGATTTGGAGTCTGTTCAGGTCGATATTGCGGACGATCTGGCCGCCGTCAAAGGCGGTTCCGGTCTGAGACTCGGCGGCCTGCTGTTCTCTGCGGTCAAGCTCCGCAAGGCGCTGTTCTGTCCGCTCGATCTTGCCCCGGATGCTGGCCAGCTCGTAAGCGGGGAAGGGGGAGCCGTACAGGGAGATGGGGGAGCCGTCACCAGAAGCGAACACGCAGGGACGGGTCAGCCATGCGCGGTTTTTCTCGCTGAGACCGGGGCAGCCTTCCAGCGTTTTGTGCTTGCGGTAATAGGCGTTGGCGGTTTTGGCATCCTCCAACATCTGGCGTTGGCTGTTCAGGCGCTCGGTGAGCATTTCGCGGGCGTGGGGGTCGGCAAGGTCTACCGGGCCGGTGCCGACGCTGCGGATCTTGTCCAGAATCGCCTCAATCTGCCGGTATTCCTCCCACAGAGAGTCCTCGCGGGACATCTGGCGGTTGTGCTTTTTCATGTTGTAGTTGCCCGCCCCGGCGATAAACTGGCTGGGATAGCTGGCCTGGTTGCGGTTGTAATCGTTCGTCCACTGGGCAAGGCGGCGGGCGTAGCTGTTCAGCAGGGTGTCCAGCTTGTCATGGTAAAAAGCGCTGACGCGGGCCTTCTGCTGTTCTACCATCTGGGCGGCTTTGTTCACGGAATTTCGATAATTGGCCGTGGCGCTGCCGGGTTTGTAGTCGCTCATGTGGACGCAGTAATGGGCGTTCCGGGCGATTTCCTCGTCGATGGAACCATAAGGCGGGACCGTTTCAGGCCGATTTTCAGGGGTGGGCTGTTCTGCCTGTTCTGCGGTGGTGGCCCCCGGCTGTTCTGCGGGCACTTCTGCGCCTGCGCCGGTGGCGGCGGGCTGCTGTTCGGGCTGTTCGTGGGTGGCTGCGCTGGGCTGTTCAGCCCGGAGACCGTCAGCAACGGAGCGGTAAAAGGCTTGTGTTTCTTTCGTGTCCTTGACGGTCTGGCAGTCCTCGCCAAAGTCCCATGTATAGCGCTTGATCGTTGCGTCCAGGCTGTCCGCCTCTCTTGCAAAATAGGCGGCAATGTGTTCTGTGTGGGGGAAGGTCTTGATTTCGATTTCCGCGTGCTCCTGGTTCCACTGGTTCGCGGCGGCCCGCTTGTCCCGGCTGTTCACAAAGGCGTGAATGGGCCAGAAGCAAATATTATCTTTTGCGGTGCTGAGTTCGCCGTTGCGCTTGATGCGCCGGAGGCAGTGATCCCGGCCGCTCCAATTCGGATCGCCGGGGGTGTGCTCGACGAAGTAAAGGCCGTTGTCATTCTTGAAGTATGCGCCGGTGATCTCCACCACGTCGCCGGTTTTCATGGTGCGGTTGTTCTTGTCAGTCATAGTAAAATCCTCCTGAAATGTGTTTTGAATGTGTAGATTTTGGCTTTCTGGAGTGCCGTCGCTTTTATCGGTGCGGCGGCTCCAAGGTGTCCGGGGTGGCTGTTCAGGCGTAAACTTTGCCGTTGGTGCCGGTCTGGTAGTTTTTGAAGATCAGAACAGGGTCCTTCAGCAGGGCGGCGGCGTCCTCGATATAGGAAGCGGAAAAGCAGCCGTATTTACTGCGGGTGATCTTGACTTTCTCGTCCTCCTTCAGGGTTTCGTGCGTGGCGGTTTCCGGCAGATCCTGCCAGCCGTTGAAGATCAGCAGGGAAGCGCCGCAAAATAACCGGCTGCGGGTGGAGCGCTTGCGGTATGGGGTGTAGTTCATGCGCACAACGTCGGCGTGCTGGGCGTAGGTGGTGAGGGTGTAGCCGTGAAAGGTGATTTTCTCCGCGATGGGGAAACCGAACTCAGAGAGATATACAAGGGTATATTTCCGGCCCGGAACCAGTCCGGCAGCGTCCACAGCTTTTTGCAGGGGTTCGGCGTACTGCTGGACCATGGAATGGAACGCAGCCAGCGCGGCGGCCTCCGTTGTAACGGTGGTGCTGTTCAGCTCGTCGCCGTTCTCGATGATGGCGACAACCTCAATTTGACCGCCCAGGGGCCGCAGGTCTGCGGCGTCGATGATGACTTTCCGGCGGAGGGTGTAGCCGCCGCCGATCTCGGCATGATAAAGACTGTTAAACATGGGGTGTTACCTCCTGGTTTCGTTTTCCAGGGCGGCCAGCGCGGCGGCCATGCCCTGCTCAAAAATGCGGGTGTTCTCTGCGTCGGATTTTGTAAGGTCGTTCGCGTAGTTGCAGGCGGCCCAGAGCGGGCAAGCACACGCGCCGCGGCCGGGGTTGTAGTGCTGATTGCAAATGGTTTCGATGCGTTCGCCGGTCTCAGCGGGGATGTAGAGCCATGACATTTTGTGGGCCTCCTTGATTTTGATTTAGCGGCGGCCCTCGATGAGATCCACCACGCGGAACATCAGGCGGGCAAAGGTGCCAGCGCCCAGAACGAGGATAAAAAGGGGAAAACTCATAATTGCGGCCTCCTGTCGGTTTCGCTTTGTTCTCTTGATGTTTATAGTATAAACGATAATGTTTATAATGTCAATAGGTAAATTTAAATCTTACCGTTTATTTTCAAAAAACAATAGTTGACAATGCAAACGGGAACGTTTATAGTAAAAAGTGAAAAGAGGTGATATTGTGCCGACATCGGAGCAGATCAAAATTTTATGTGTAAAGCTGGGGATCAGCGTTTCAGAGTTGGCGAGGCGCTGCGGGAGCAGCCCGCAGGCGTTTTCACAAAAGATGAAGCGGGAGGGGTTTACCCCTGCGGATTTAAAGGACGTTGCCGGGGCCGTTGGCTGTGGGTTTGAAACATCTTTCATTTTGCCCAATGGCGAACGCGTGACGGATTGAAAAACGGCATAAAAAAGCAGCGGCCCGGAGTTTTTCCGGGTCGCTGTTCTGCGTTTTGGGGGGATTAAGTGTTATACTTTGCCAGCGCGTCAGAGATCGCGCGATTTACAAAAGAGTTTGCCGTTTCCCCCAAGGAGGCCGCGCAAGTCTTTATAACGGCTTTTTGCCCTTTCGGTAAAACAAGATCCATTCTGTCATAAGTCTTTTTTACATACTTGCGAACGGCGGCTTGCTGGGCCTTTGTGGTTTTGGTTTTCCGCTCGATATAGTCAGTTATATTTTCGGCGGTTCCGTCGTCCATAGCTTCCGCGGCGGCAAGACTGGCCGCAGCTCCCCGGGTGAGATTTTCGGCGGGCTGGGCGTCAATTTCTGCCAGTCGTGCGCGTAATGCTTCGTTCATGTTATATGCTCCTTTCAATGCCCCAATACGATTGTTTATGCTGCTTTTTCTGCTTCTGGTTCTGCTTTAGTATATGTCGCCGCGTGTATTGATCTCTTTTACAGTAACGGTTTCTTTTTCCGTGTCAATCTGAAAAATTGCCCGGTAATGATAAATTTTCAACCGGTACATGTGAGAACCAGCACCCCGCAAGGGGACAATATCGCCGGAAAGGGTTGATAATCCGGCCACCGCCGCCGCTACCCGGCCCCGTTCAGGCTCCGGCAGCTTGTCTAAATATTTTTGCGGCTGCTTCTTGATGATAACCGTTAGTCCGTCCACGTTTCCGCCTCCTTTACTGTCGATATTTTACCACCCTATATATAATTCTGTAAATATACAATTTCAACAATATAATTACAGAATTATTGTTGATTTTGTATCTTGATATAATTACAGAATTATATATAATAGAAGCGTAAAGAACAGGACAACACCACCGAGGCCCAACAGGCCAGAAAGGAACAGAAAATGAAGGGAAATTATTTCGATCAGATCGCCGGAGCCGTCAAGCTTGATTCTCGCGTTTCTGTTTACGTCCCCAGCACCACCGACACCGACAAGCCCGCAGACAACCGCGAGCAGGTCGAGAAAGTCGCCGCGAAGCTCTCCGCGATGTTCGGCGGCGCAACTGCCACCGAGGCGCGCGGATACTGGTGCAGCCAGTCCGCCGGCCTCGTCGCCGAGGGTGTGACCATCGTATACAGCGCCGCCACGCCCGAAGCCGTGCAGGAGCACGCCGCCGAGGTCATCCAGCTCTGCCGACAGATCAAAGAGGACATGCAGCAAGAGGGCGTGAGCCTGGACGTAGACGGCACGCTTTACATCATCTGACCGCCCCACAACACCATAACCCACCACCACGGCCCGCAGGAAAGCCCCTGCGGGCTTTTTCTGCGTCTTGCCATATAGGAGCACCCGCGCAGCCCTTGGGGCTGTACGCGCGCGCGTTTATTCCGCGCCCGTTTTCAGTACTCTATCGTATACCCTAAAACCGTTTCTTGTTGTAACGGGTTGAAAAGCGGGGAGGGGTGGAGGAGTCACCGCCTCGCGCTTGTTCATGGAGCGTCGAGCGGCGAGCTGTTGCAAATGCAACACGTTGAGCGAAGCAAGCGGAACGGCAGAAAGGTTAGCTGAGATTGATAGTCAATAAGTGTTTACTATCTCGGAAGGTCGAGCAAGACCCGTGCTACTCACTCGTTGTGCAGGTTGACGAACGACTGTTGCAAATGCAACAAAAAATGGCGCAAACTGTTTCACTTATTATCAATAAGTGAAACAGTTTACCATTTTCGGCGGCTTTTGGTGGCGTTTGGCGGGGTCTGCTGGACGGGTGCGGCCCTCTCCGGCTGGGTGGGGGTGGTTTACGATTCGGAACGACTTTTTCAGGCGCACCAGCCCCATAACTCTCCCTCCCTCACACACGTTCATCATCCCGATGAATTGGTGGGGTCAACAAGACATAGGGGGGGGTGGTTTTGAAAGCGAAGTGAAAAATCGAAGAACCTCAAAAGGGGCTTCTGAAAATTTTATAAAACGCTTCGCGTATATGGATGTTCATTTTCAAAAATTTGCGCGGGCGCTTCGCGCCGGATAGACCGGTGATGTGCAGGTGAGGTATCAGGGAAGCGACAAAGATGTAGATGGCAGATGGGGTATGGGTGCGCGGGCGGTGCAGCGGGGCGGCAAAAAATGCCTTTGGGCGGTCGATATAATGACGTCATACAACGAATGAGATGGAGTTGAGCACTATGTTCACAAAAGAGCAGCAGATATCCATGCTTCAAAGAGCGGCGCGGGCATCCGGCATGGACGGACACATTGTTGCAACGCCACCCGCAACGATGGCTGAGCGCGCTATGACGTGGTTCGGAGGGAAGAAGACCACGCCGCGCAAGAACAGTTATCTCTACTGCGACAGCGTGGATGCCTGTTTCTTCTACGGTCCTACTGACGCGCCGACGGTGACATTCACTGCACGGTGGGTCTATGGCGCAAAGGATCTTGACAGGCTCAGTGAAGCGGCGAATCTGATTAGGACCATGCTCCACAATATGAACGTTGAGGCAGTACTTACGAATCTCGCTACTGACGGAGAAGGGAAGAAGAAGCGCGATGATTGAGAGAAAATGGGCGATGCCCAACAGGTGGACCTTCAAGATCAAGCCGATTGCGGATTTGCTGCGAGAAGAAATGGATGGCGGTATTTGGGTCGACCCATTCGCGGGGGAGCACTCGCCTGCGAATATTACAAATGACCTGAATCTGGAACGTCCCACGATGTACCACATGGACGCTATTGATTTCCTGCGAACATTCGAGGACGACAGCGTTGACGGCGTCCTTTATGACCCGCCCTACTCACAGCGTCAGGTCAAAGAGTGCTATGACGGCATTCAAGGCGGCTTAAAATGGGACGGGCGTATGACCTTTTGGAGCGAGAGCAAGAATGAAGTTGCGCGCATTGTGAAGCCGACCGGAAAGGTCATCTGCTTTGGCTGGAACAGTATGGGACTTGGCGAAAAGCGCGGCTTCAAGATGCAGCGGATCTTGCTTGTTCCGCACGGTGGAAGCCGAAATGACACTATCTGCACAGTGGAGGTAAAGCAAGATGGGTAGTTTGTATGAATCGCCACCGTGCTCTTGCTGCGTATCTCATCATCTTTCCCTTGTGAGAAGGTTTGGTATGCCAGGGCAGAATGTTTATTTCAAGTGCTATGAGTGCGGGCGTGAGTGGGTGGAAGACGTTCCGGTAAACCCGATGGAAGCCGTACAGATAACACCGATGCCCACGAGACAAGGGGGTAAGCGGAAGAACCCTCCTGTACCGATTGGCGCAATAATCGTGCATTCGTAAGATGGATAGAAGCCCATTTGAAAACAGGGAGGTCATGTTTGAGTTATGAGATGTATGTGTGCTGAGATTCATGTGAAGATACCGGTTCCGGTGAATTATGCAGGAGGTTCTTGCGATCAAAATCTGCGGTTCCGGGATGCCAATGGTGTTGTGTATCAGACTGGAGCCATTCAAGACGCCTGCGAAAAGGCTTCGGACATTCCAATTATTCGGTATCAGCCGGACGGGAAACCCGATGTTATTGGGGTCGCACGGTCTGTTGAGTGGAATCCTGACGGATTCATTGATGTAGACGGGCTTTTATGGTTTGGCGGTACTTCTGAGAGTGGCGTTGTTTTTGATGACAGCAAGAATGTGACGAAAATGATAATTGCCGAGATTGGCCTTGGGACGTAAAGCAGTAGGAGGTAGAGAGACATGGCATACACGCGGAAATACAAGCAGGGTGCACTGGTCAAGAGCATTGAGGACTTTCTGCATTCCCCGGAGACGCAGTATTTTTTCTGGCACGGGAAGACGATTCATAAGCAAGTCTTTATGCACTGGCAGTTTGATATGCTTATCAGGGAAATCGGTGGCAGACATCTTTATTTTGCGGATAAGAACGCACCTGTGGATGGAGATACGAAATGAGCTGCTATGGGTGTGTCTGCAACAACTGTCTCTATAACTGCGAGTTATTCAGCGCATACTTCACGCCGGGAGAGATCAAGGACGTGGAGGCCGTCTGCTATTGCTGTGATGAGTGCAAATGGTTCGATGGAGACTTTGGGAAGCAGAGCCAATGGCGAAAATCGTGTGAAAAATTTCGCCTACCGGCGAAGTATAGAGAGCATCTGGAACAGATGAAGCAGAAGGAGGCTCATGCGGCGGTCAAGCGCCGAGGGGCATTTACCGTGATTGAGGGAGGGAAAAAGGATGGATAGTTTACAGGCAAGCCGCATCTCTGGCGGCAACAGCGCGAGAGGGCGCCGACGCTCCGACTTTTATCCGACGCCGCCGGACGTGACGGTCGCGCTTATGCGCTTTTTGAATCTTCCGCGTACAACGTCCGTGTGGGAACCGGCAACGGGAGAGGGCGATATGGCCGGCGTGCTTCAGACCTACTTTGAGACCGTCTATGCAACGGACATTCTGGATGGGACGGACTTCTTGAAGTCCAGCATTGACGCGGCTGATTGGATTATCACGAACCCGCCTTTCTCGCTGGCGGAGGCATTTATCCGCAGAGCAGCGGAGCTGGGCAAGCCTTTCGCGTTCCTGCTCAAGTCGCAGTATTGGAACGCAACGTGCCGGCTATTACGAGGCGGCGCAGCGAATACAAAAGCAGATCGACCGGCTCAAAAGGGAGTCACGATCATTGGAGCGCGATATCAGAATACTTCGTTTACAGGAAACGAAAGAAGATGTTGAGAAGACGGCTGAGACCTGCGCGCGCTATTACGAAAAGGGATTCAGCTACGAGGATGGATGGGGACCACAGCCCCATCCGCCGTGGGAGGTGGGGAAGAGAAAGTGAATGTCGCATATAACGTTGATTGCATGGACTATATGCACACCCTGCCCGACAAAGCCTTTGACTTGGCCGTGGTCGACCCGCCGTATTTCAGCGGGCCGGAGCGGCGCGGGTATTACGGCTGCAAGGTCAGCAAGATTGGCGTACATAGGGACTACCCGATATCACCTGAATGGAGCGTGCCGTCGGAAGGGTACTTCCGCGAGCTTGAGCGTGTGGCACAGCGCTATATCGTTTGGGGCTGCAACTACTTCGGCCACCACTTTGCGCCAGGCCGTATCGTATGGGACAAGTGCAACGAGGGCAGCTCTTTTAGCGATTGCGAGATCGCAGCTACAAATTGCCATGACAGCGTGCGGCTTTTCCGCTACATGTGGAATGGCATGATGCAGGGCAAAAGCATCGCAGAGGGGTTTATCCAGCAAGGGAATAAGGCGCTGAACGAGCAGCGCATCCATCCGACGCAGAAGCCTGTGGCGCTTTACGTGTGGTTGCTGCAGAAGTACGCCAAGCCCGGAGACAAGATACTCGATACACACCTCGGCAGCGGAAGCAGCCGCATCGCTGCATTGGAGCTTGGACTCGATTTTGTGGGGTGCGAAATTGACGAGCGCTACTACGAAGCGCAGGAAAAACGCTTTGAGGAATGCATCTCACAAGGGAGTTTGTTTTTGCAGGAGGTGCACGCATGAGCAAGATCATGAGACCGAAAACGCCGTTTGAGTTCTGCACCTATCCGGCGCTGAAAGAAGCACTGGAAAAGACGAATTATAATCAAACAGAACTGGCGCAGTCCCTCGGCACGTCGCAGTTTACGGTGTCGGCGTGGGCACGCGGCGACCGCGATACAACGGTGAGGCTGCTGCTGGCGCTGGAAGATTTGACGGGGATGACGTTTCGGGAGCTGTTCGGGGAATGCGAGGGACGCGATGGAAAGGTATAGCAATCAGCCGATTCCGAAGGAGGCGGCGAAACAGCTTTTGGCACTCGATTTGGAAGACAAAGAAATCCTAACCTATGAAAAGCTCGACCAGTGGTACACCGCATGGGGCGGCAAGTGCTATGTGTCGTTTTCAGGCGGCAAGGACAGCACGGTACTTGCATATCTGGCAGCTCGCTATCTGGCGAGCTTCAGGACGCCGCAGTGGGAGCTGAATCTGGTATTCGTCAACACGGGGCTAGAATATCCGGAGATTCAGCGGTTCGTGAACGAATATACGGACTGGCTGCGGGAGAAGTTTCCCCGCGTGACCGTCAACCTACACCGTCTACGTCCGAAGATGAACATCCGGCAGGTGGTGACGAAGTACGGGTACAGCATCGTAGGAAAGGAGGTGGCGCACCGGATAGAAACAGCGCGGCGTTCACCAGATAGCCGAAGTATGAAGCTATTTCGTGGGGAAGTCTTACGTGCCGATGGGGAAAAGAGCATGTACAACTGTGAAAAGTGGGGGTATTTGCTTTCGGCTCCATTTCTCATATCAGACAAGTGTTGTGGAATTATGAAAAAGTCCCCATCAAAGAGCTATGAGCACCGAGCGGATGTCAAGCCCACGACGGCAACAATGGCGGAGGAAAGT
>ERZ1034992.62-NODE-62-length-73508-cov-12.770574_pt1 | contig 73508 bp, 61 predicted proteins | sample MGYA00520695_ERZ1034992 | MGnify/ENA primary metagenome ERZ1034992 (study PRJEB33766, sample SAMN09781778) | gut metagenome | biome: gut microbiome | host: Homo sapiens | place: Madagascar | study: EMG produced TPA metagenomics assembly of the PRJNA485056 data set...
ATATAGGGGTGTCTGCTCACAAGCCATCGACTTTAGCCGATGGTGGTTGACAAATAAATCTCCTCATCATCGGACGGAAGGTGATGGGGAGATTTTTGCATGAAAAGATCATTTTCTTTTTTCGACATCAATCGTCTGATTGTTGATTACCGGAAGGCGGAGCAGAGGCAGAGGGAGATTTCCGAAGTCGGGGAGTACAAAAGCGAGGTCAGGAAGGCAGCGGTCAGGTATGTGGGAAATTGATGGCAAGATTAATCTAATATTTAAACATTCTTGTACTCAGTCCAAGTCGGGTGCAGGTTTTCATGAAGACAGCGGGTATGCTAAAATGCTAGTGTCACAGGCTCTATGAATTATGACTGTGAATTCAGTAGCTATAACAACGTTCCCGAACCTAGCACGTGGGACGCTCCCGTTGATATTTTTTGACATCGGACGGGATTGCATTCTTGAGAAGGTGATTCCGTCTGTTTTTTGAAAAGTGGTAGGCAATAATGCAGATTCTTTCTTTTCAACTGAAGCCGGAAGACCCGAGAGCACATTGTAACACCGTGTTTTCGGGTCTTTCAGCATGCGGAATGCTGCATCAGCAAATGCTCTTTTTCAATATCCTCTCCGACCTCATTGCATTTTTTCCTCATCAGCACTACACTGAATACAAATCACATGATTTACAGGAGAATTACATACATATGCAGCAATCACAGGGAAAGGCAATCAGCATCTATTTGATGGACGGGACATCCGAAGGAATATGGGAGGCAAAACTTGCAAACTGGAACGGTGTCGGCTATCGCATACCGCGGAATGAAATGAAGAACTGCGGAGACATTGCCGACCTGAACAAGCCGGGTGTGTATTTTCTGTTCGGAAATGAAATTGAAACCGGCAGAACGTTCATATACATCGGCGAGGCAGATGCGGTGAGACCGCGCATCATGCAGCCGCATACCTTCGAGGAAAAGGGCGATTCCTGGACCGATGCCGTCATCTTCGTCACCACGGATGACAGTCTCGAAAAGGGCCGCGTGAAGTACCTGGAGAATCGTTTCTATACCCTTGCCGTTGATGCCGGCCGCTATCTTGTAAGAAACGGCAATACTCCCAAACAGTCGCCTGTCTCCGCGCCAGTGCGTGACACACTTGAGGGTTTCATCAGCAATGTCAGGCTCGTTCTTCCCACTATGGGCTACCGCGCCTTCGAGCCGCTTCCTGTACCTTTGTCTGCAAAGGCTCCCGTTGTGGAAAAGGGAAACGACCTGCTCTACTTCTCAAGAAAGACCGGGCGCATCTGCAATGCCGTCTGCCGCATGACGGACCAGGGTTTCCTGGTTCTCAAGGGAAGTTCAATCACTCATGACGTTGCTCCGTATGCGACTGGTGTCATTAGATCAAGGACAGAACATGCCGCTTCGATTGGATCTGACGGAATTCTTGTCAATGACATTCTGTTCGAAACTGCCTCGGCTGCCTCTTCCTTCGTCTGCGGTGGAAGTTCCAACGGCCTCGTTGACTGGAAGAACAGCGTCGGTGTGCCACTGAAGAAACTCATGGAGGATGTATCTGAAAAATGCAGAGCAGACCTGCTGCATCTCAGTGGTCGTGGCATCAAAGCCACAGGCTACGAGGCAGCAGACGGAAACTTTGTTGTCTGCAGGGAATCAGGCTTCAGCATGACCGAAGTTGCATCATGCCCTAAGAAGAAACTTCGTGCAGAACTCATTGCAGAAGGAAAGGTCAAGAACGGTGTCTTCACCGAAGATGTGTCGTTTACAAGCAAGTCCGGTGCAGCTGGATGTGTGCTGGGAGCATCGGTGGATGGCGTGAAGGCATGGAAGTGAATATGGAGGAGGCATTTGCGGGAGCGGAAGCTTTTTGGTTAGAACGTTCATGAGTTATTCAAATCACATGTTCTTTATGAGCAGGGCAAGACTTTGTACCTGAATGAGCAGGAAAACAGTGAGGCACTGAGCGAACAGATTGATGCTCTGGAAACCGATGAGCGTCAGGACATTGTGGAGAAGTATATTTCTGCCGGATAACTGGAACAGCATCGCAGGCTGGTAGAGAAGAACTACGAGCAGTACAGTCGTGACCCGGAGGTGTATAAAAAAGTACGGCAGAGCATGGAAACGGATTCGTGACAGCTATGTTAAGACTCACTCGTTCTGTGAGAAGTGCTTTGAACAAGGCATCCTTGTTCCTGTGGAAGAGGTACACCACAAGGTCCAACCTCACAGGGCGGCACTCATGACCGAAGCAACCTGATGAGTCTTTGCGAGGGCTGTCATAGCAAAATACACCATGAGATTGGAGACAGATAAAAGCAGCCCTTACGAATAAGGACTGCTGTTCTGTTAATCATGCAGATTCATATTTTTCAATGCTCCGAGCTGATCCCGCTTTGCGTAGATTACATTCAGGATATATACCTTGCCGGATGCATCATCCGGTCTGTAGTAGATATAAAAGTTTTTGGCGATGATTTTTCGTACACCTCTGGAATGCCAGGGTTCGCGTTCAACGGGAGCGATACTGGAAGCCATGTATGTCAGCTTTTGTATCTCATTGCGGATGGCACGGATGTAATTTAGTGCAACATCCGGGACTAACAAGGTGTATGCGATGTAGTCTCTGATTTCAAAAAGGTCAGCTTCTGCATCCGGTGTAATGATGATTTCATAGGAGTCCACTTATTTAAGGTTCCTTTCCAGATCGTCAAACACATCGCTCATTGGTCTGCCCTCACCGGCAATTGCCTGTGCGTAGCTGTGCTGGAGTTTTGCATCGATCTCGGCATCAGACATTGCATCAACGGTTCTTGGCTCTGTCGGAATCGTCAGAGAGAAAGGAACACCATGATGGTAAATAATCTGACGGTAAAGGGAATTGATTACAACAGAAACAGGAACACCGAGCTTTTTCAGGATGTCTTCTGCTTCGATCTTTACATTATTTTCAACGCGGGCACTTACGGTTGAGTCTTTCATATCAAACACCTCCTGTTAATTATATTGTAATTCATTGTCTTGCAGATTGCGAGACATATTATGTGAACTGTGCGTGAATTTTATACCCCAGTAGGGGCGGTCAAAATCTCTGTGGCTTTAGGTCCTGGAAAATGGCCCCCCTCAAACGCACAAAAACGCCAGTTCAAACAGGTGGTTATAATGCCGTCTGCCGCATGACGGACCAGGGTTTCCTGGTTCTCAAGGGCAGAACATGCTACTACGATTGGATCTGACGGAATTCTTGTCAATGACATTCTGTTCGAAACTGCATCAGCTGCCTCTTCCTTCGTCTGCGGTGGAAGTTCCAACGGCCTCGTTGACTGGAAGAACAGCGTCGGTGTGCCACTGAAGAAACTCATGGAGGATGTATCTGAAAAATGCAGAGCAGACCTGCTGCATCTCAGTGGTCGTGGCATCAAAGCCACAGGCTACGAGGCAGCAGACGGAAACTTTGTTGTCTGCAGGGAATCAGGCTTCAGCATGACCGAAGTTGCATCATGCCCTAAGAAGAAACTTCGTGCAGAACTCATTGCAGAAGGAAAGGTCAAGAACGGTGTCTTCACCGAAGATGTGTCGTTTACAAGCAAGTCCGGTGCAGCTGGATGTGTGCTGGGAGCATCGGTGGATGGCGTGAAGGCATGGAAGTGAATATGGAGGAGGCATCTGCGGTAGCGGATGCTTTTTTGACAGTATTTTGTATCGAGGGAGAAACATTGACGTCCTGAACAAGCCAGGTGTCTGCTGAAAAAGAAAGAGCAAGGACGTTCTCTAAATTCTCTCTGATTGGTGCCTTCTTGGGAATGTTAATCGTAAAGTGTCTGAGTAATGAGCACAATGTCGCAATATGTGTTCCACGTCATCGGCAAGATCAATGGATGGAATCGCCTGTGGATAAATGTAAATTAAAAGTTTTGATGAACTTTTTGAAAAAACACGATATGGTGGTTGGCGGGTTTTGGTAGATGTGCTAGAGTAATATGGAGTATAGCGTTTTTTGATGATAAACCAGTAGTATATTCTAAATTTGGAAGGAAGATGTAAATGATGAGCACTCACTCACTCACTCACTCACGTTGATTATTTAGGTCAACGCTTATTTGTCAAGTCTTTTTTTAAGGATTCACTGACCAATTGTGTTAGTGGATCCTTTTTGACTATGAAAGGTGGTGTCGGGCATGAAAAGTACAATGAGTCAGTATTGCCCAACACTGCATTTATAAATGAACTTAAAAGTAAATTGCCTGGGTTCTTCAATGGCAATAATCAGTAATGTTAGGATGGGAAAAGTATATGTCAATTACTGATTATGAAGACAAAATTAAGGAAATAGTTGAAAAGGAAGATCACGGGCAATTCATATATGATTTTCTGTCTGTATATGAGAAAATCTCAAAAGCGACAATTACTAAATTACGTAAGGGCAGCAACAATTTATCTAAGGTTCCCGGGGAAGTTTATCTGAAAAACAAGTTGTTCTTCAAGGAAACAAAAGATCAGGTGATGCAGACTTATTCTGATCTGGAAGACAGGATTGACGGGATTAAATCAAAGCCAAGGTATATTGTCGTTACTGATTACAAGCAACTGCTTGCCAGAGATATCAAGACTGGAGATACCTTGGATATAAAATTCAATGAACTTCCTCGTTATTTTGATTTCTTTCTTGCCTGGAACGGAATAGAGAAGGCTGATTTTGAAAGAGAGAACCCTGCGGATCTGAAGGCTGCAGAACGATTTGCCAAGTTCTTTGATGTTATTTCAAGCGATAATGAAGATGTTGACAGGCATGGGCTGAATCTTTTCCTGATCAGATTTCTGTTCTGTCTGTTTGCGGAAGATACTGGGATTTTTAAGCAGGATTTGTTCACCGACTTTCTGAAGAAATTCACGTCACCTGATGGCTCTGACATGAACGACAGACTTTCAGAATTGTTCTCATTCATGGATAAGAAGGACAGATCAGGTGATGAACCCGTCAGGTTAAGCGATTTCCCATACGTTAACGGTCAACTTTTTACAGAACCGCATATGCATATTGAATTCAGTGCCAAGTCACGAAAGCTGATGATTGATGCCGGTGAATTGATAGGCTGGTCCAAGGTTAATCCTGATATTCTCGGATCAATGCTTCAGGCAGTTGCATCTGAGGACAGGAGAAGTCATTTGGGGATGCACTATACCAGTGTTCCCAACATAATGAAGGTTATTAAACCATTGTTTCTTGACAATCTTCGTGAAGATTTCGAAAGGGCCAGGGGAAACGAGGATAAGCTCAATAAGCTTTATGAGAGGATTGGCAACATCAAGTTCATGGATCCGGCATGTGGATCGGGGAATTTCCTTGTAATTGCCTACAAGGAATTACGTCAGTTGGAAATTGACATCATCAAGGAACTCAATGGAATGGGAATTGCCACTATGTACATTCCATCAGTTACATTAAATCAGTTTTACGGTATCGAAATTGATGATTTTGCGTGCGATGTTACAAGACTTTCACTGTGGATCGCAGAACACCAGATGAACAAGAGGCTTGAAGAGGAAGTTTATAATGCGGTTCGTCCGACACTACCACTTCAAAAGGCAGGGGCGATTGTTTGCGGGAACTCTCTGAGACTTGACTGGGAAGAGATTCTTCCTCATGGCAAGGATGATAAGGTTTATTTGTTTGGCAATCCGCCATATCTGGGGGCAAAAAAACAGACTTCAAAGCAAAAAGAGGATTTAGAATACTCTTTAGATGGGAATAGTCATTTTAAAAAGCTTGATTATGTTGTGGGATGGCTTTATAAAGGAGCTAAATATATAGAGAATAGTTGTAGTAAATTGGGGTTTGTAACTACTAATTCTATTAATCAAGGCGAACAAGTGGCTATGATATGGCCAGAAATTTTAAAGTATGCACAGATATTTTATGCGTATAAGTCCTTTAAGTGGTCCAATAGTGCTAAGGGACAAGCGGGGGTTACGGTAACGATAATCGGATTATCAAGCCGTGATAATCATTTATGTGAAAAAAAGCTTTATGACTTGGATATTGTGAAAGATGTTGATAATATTTCGCCGTATATAACTGAAGGAAATTATTTGTTGGTGGAAAGTTCTTCGCTGCCATTGAATGGATTGCCAAACATGGTTTTTGGTAGTATGCCTAGAGATGATGGAAACCTAATATTAGATGAAGACGAAAAAAATAAATTACTGGAATGTGGTGTAGATAGCAATATTATTAGGAAGTATATTGGGTCCAAAGAATTAATTAACAGTCAACAAAGATATTGTTTATGGATGACTGAAGATACTTTTGAAAAGAATAGAAATGCACTGGAAGATAGAGTAATGGCAACGAAAATTTTCAGGCTGAAAAGTAATGCCAAAGAAACAAGGCTAGCTGCTGAAAAGCCATGGAAATTTGTCCAGAAAGGTGAATACTATAAAGCGTATGGCGATTTTTACGATGATTCTAAGTATTCAATCATTGTACCGCGTGTATCCTCGGAAAACAGAGTATATGTACCTATGGGCATGGTGGATTCAAGTGTCATAATTTCCGATTCGGCAATGGCAATCTATGATGCTCCAATCTGGCTGCTGGGATTGCTGGAGTCACGCATGCATATGACATGGCTCAGGGCAGTTGGAGGACGTTTAAAGACAGATTATAGGTATTCAGCAGGTTTGGTTTACAATACGTTCCCAGTTCCGGAAATTTCAAAGCGTCGGATAAAAGAAATTGAAAATCTGACTTTGCGTATTCTCGATGTACGTGATGAGGAAGGCGGAACATTGGCAGAATTGTATGGAACTCCATTGGCAAGGAAAAATCCCAAGCCCATGAATGAAAGGCTTCTCAAGGCACACCGGGAACTGGATCAGGTTGTTGACCGTGCTTACAGGCAGTCCGGCTTCAAGGATGACAGTGAAAGGCTGTCATATTTGCTGAAAATGTACAGCAATGAAACGAAAAGCAAGGATGAGCAGGATTAGTATTTAAGTGATTTTATTTAAAAAGTTAATGAGTATCCTATTTAGTTTTTTTATGGTTGTTGGACCTTCAACTAATCGGCAAAAATGACGTCGATTGATTTGGATAATGTATATGAAAGGAAGATAATGGCAATGAGTGATAAAGATGTTGTTTCGGTTGAATACCATAGGACTGGTAACAGTACCAATACTAACAAGCTTGGCATGCGTGCCATGCAGGCAAGAGTATATGAAAAGAGGAATTCGAAGTATCTTCTCGTCAAGGCTCCTCCGGCATCCGGAAAGTCTCGGGCTCTGATGTTCGTTGCACTGGACAAGCTTGCAAATCAGGGAATAAAGAAGGTTATCGTTGCTGTTCCCGAACGTTCTATCGGACGCTCTTTCAGGGATACTGACCTGACCAGTTTCGGCTTTTATGAAGACTGGAAAATCGATCCGCATTATGATTTGACGTCAGGCGGTGAAAAGAGCAATGTCAGACGTTTTGTGGAATTTTTGAATGATCCGGATGCCAGAATTCTCATCTGCACGCATGCAACGTTAAGATTTGCATATGAGGAGGTTGCGGATGATGCAAAATTTGATGACACGTTGATTGCCATTGATGAATTCCATCATGTTTCTGCAAATGACAATTCCGTTTTGGGAAATGCTTTGAAAAACATCATGCATAATTCAACAGCGCATATTCTGGCGATGACCGGCTCTTATTTCCGTGGGGATTCACAGCCAATTCTGACCATGCAGGATGAACTTTTATTCGATAAGGTTAACTACTCCTACTACGAGCAGCTTGACGGATACAAGTATCTGAAGTCATTCGGAATCGATTATAAATTTTATCAGGGTACATATCTGGATGCCTTGGATAAGGCTATCGATACTGACAAGAAGACAATCATCCATATTCCAAATGTCAATTCTTCGGAATCAACCAAGGATAAGTATGAGGAGGTTGGACATATCGAGGATGCCATCGGTGAATTCATGGAGAAGGATCCGGAAACGGGAATCGATTATATAAAGCGCAGTGGTGACGGCAAGGTGTTGAAGGTTGCCGATCTTGTTACTGAAGAAGGACGTGAGAAGGTTCAGGAATATCTGCGCAATATGAATTCTGCGGATGACCTTGATATCATAATTGCCCTTGGAATGGCAAAGGAAGGATTTGACTGGCCGTGGGCAGAATATGCATTGACAATCGGCTATCGTGGTTCGCTTACGGAAATAGTACAGATTATCGGCAGGGTAACTCGTGACAGTGACAACAAGACTCATGCTCAGTTTACCAATTTGATTGCCAAGCCTGATGCAGAGGATGATGATGTTACAGTTGCCGTTAATACAATTCTCAAGGCAGTCACGGCTTCATTGCTGATGGAGCAGGTAATGGCTCCTGAATTGAAATTGAAGAGCGGTGGAAACGGGACAAGGAAAAAAGGACCTTCTGCTATAGTTGACGGCACCGAAAATGATGGACCTTCCATTTATGTAGGAGGATTGCGTGAACCGTCGACACCGCGTACAAGAGACATCATTGAAAATGATCTTCCTGATTTGAAGGCTGCCATTTTGCAGGATAGCGATGTGCAGAAGGCCATTGCTGCAAATGTCAAGCCGGAAATAATCAACAAGGAGCTGATTCCTAAGGTTATTCTGCAGCAGAATCCCGATTTGAATGATGAAGAACTTGAAGATGTACGTCAATATGTAGTTGCAGAAATGAACCTGAAGCAAGCGAAAAAAGAAGAGACGATTGATGAATCCGGAAACAGCAAGCAATTCATAAGGCTGGCAGATAAGTTCATCAATGTTGATGATCTTGACATTAATTTAATAGATTCAATTAACCCATTCCAACGGGCATATGAGATCATGTCAAGCAATATTGACAGCAAGGCATTGCGTCGGATTCAGCAGTCAATAGATGCAACAAAGGCTGAATTCTCAGATGAGGAACTTTACGTCATCTATCCTAAGATTAAGGAATGGGTATTGGAGAATCACAGGACTCCAAGCAAGGATTCAAATGATGAAATTGAAGTCAGGTATGCTTATGCACTGGCGAAGCTTAGGGATTTGAAAGCACGGAAGAAGGCCCAAAATGGAAAGTAATGAATATCGAAGCATTGATGACATCTTGAATGATCCGGATTTAGATGATTTGATAGAACCTGTTGAAGAAAAGAAGAAACGGATATCTGTAAATCCTGATGTTCAGTCTTTACATGAAATAGAGGAATGGGTCAGAAAAAACGCTCGTATGCCGCAGAACAGCGAGGATAACCTCAATGAGCGCAGCATGTACCACAAGCTGCTTGGACTGCAGAAGAAGGCCAGTGAGCTTAGGGAATACGATTCTTTGGGATTGCTGGTTGAAGAGGAACCAACTGCTTATGACAAGTTGAACGACGAAATCAAGAAGGATGTTAATGGGGGAGGCTTCAATTCGCTGGATGATGTTCTGAATGATGACTCTGTGCTGTTCGAAGATTTGGACGATGTTGACCCCGAGGAGATTAATTTCTTCAATACAACAAAGGTAACTCGCAAGCAAAGGAATAGTTCAGGCGCAAATGTCAAGAGAAATCAAGTGGATGATTTTTCGGAATACAAGAAGATGTTCAAGCAGGTTCAAAGGGAGCTTGCCAGCGGCTTGAGGAAGTTCATCCCCTTCAAGAACTACAACATAGTTCTTCATCACTATTATCTGTTGAAGAACCAGTTGATATACATTGAATCCTTTGGGGAAGACGTTCAAAAGTATGACAGAAACAGAAAATATGACGACAGGCGGGTACATGTTATCTACGAGAACGGAACTGAGAATAATGTTTGGTATCATGGGTTGGGTGCTTCTCTGTATGGACGTGGCAAAGCCGTTAGTGACATTGAAACCGGTGAAGTGAATTTAACGGGCGATGATTATAAGACCGGCTATATTTATGTTCTGAAATCCTTGAGCGAAGATCCGCAGATAGCAAATATAAAATCACTTTATAAGATTGGGTTTACAAAAAAAAGTGTAAGTCAGCGCATCGCAAATGCCGAAAATGAATCCACATACCTCTATGCGCCCGTTAAAGTTGTTGAGCAGTTTCAGGTAATTAATCTCAATCCGGAAAAACTGGAAACAGCGATTCATCATGTGCTTGAAGACTACAGACTTGATGTAAGCATCAAAGCTCCTAATGGAAAGGTGATAACACCCAGGGAATGGTTTGTAATTGACTTGCCTAAAGTCGAGGAAATAGTGAATGCCATTGTGACCAAATTGCAAAGTGAACAGTAGAAATAGATTGAGCTTTATGAGTTTACCGCTAAATTAATGCCATAATGCTTATGAATGGAAGCTAAAAGAACATTTAGATATTGATATTATCGTCCCCTCAAAAAAGCATCCCCACCCGGGATGCTTTTTCATTTATCCATTCTTTACCCCGACTTGTTCAAATCCGCATAAAAAAAGTCTCCGGCATGAAAAACCGGAGACTATTTGGCGGGTCATCGAGCGTAGACTTGTACGCTCACCTTGTCCCACCGGTAAGGCTAATATAATGTTAACACATTTTCTGTATAATTAAAAGCTTTTTTCAGCAAAATCATAGGGGCTGGTCACTGAGCTTGCCATTCTTCCTTACTCATCATCTTCCCAATCCTCCCCCAGCTCCCTCAGCTGCTCAGTTACCTTGTCCAGCTTTGCCTGAAGTTCGTCACGTCTGCTCCTGTAGCCGGCAAGGGCGGCCTTGATCTCGGCAATTCTTCCGGGAAGGCGGGAGGCGATGCCCTCGATGTAGTAGTCGTAGTAGGAGAGGACGGTTTCGTCGGAGATTACGGGATGAGACGAATTGCCGCTCAGGGTGTCGGTGTGGCTTCTGTATTCTTCTTCTGGCGTCGTAGGTGCGGGGGAGGCCGGCTTTTCAGGTTTCTTCGGCGGATCGGTGACGAAGACGGAGAAGAACTTGATCAGGCAGCCGATAATCAGCAGGGTGACGAAGAAGATGAACAGTACGGTCATCAATGTTTCAATTGAGCAATTGAATACGAATGCCATGAAGATGAATGCGGTGATGAAGACGAAGGCCGCCGTAAAAAGCGTCAGGCAGCCGCCTTCATAGCCGGCCGCAAACCAGAGCAGGGGAGAAAGTCCCGCCGTAATCAGGAAGTCGCCGAATTTTTCGGTGTCTTCACTGCTGATGGGAGTTGCCATGAATTCTGCCAGGCGCTCCCTGAATGACTTGTTTTCTTCGCGCTTTCTTGCTTCCAGTTCTTCCTGCAGGGCCTTCCTTCGCTCTTTTTCTTCCTTTCTGCGCAGTTCCGGCAGGTGTCTTTTCAGGTCGTATTCCTCGAAGGCGTGCTCGAATGAGCGGAAGTCCCTGAGAAATTCCTCGTGCGAGTAGAAGTACGGCATTCTGACGCTGAAGCGGGTGTAGCCGTCTATGTACAGTCTGAAGGTGAAGTCCTCGTCGTGCATCCCCTGGTAGTTCGGCATGCTGCCGTCGTCAATCATCTTCTGGAACACGTCCCGCCAGTTGAAGTGGAGGCCGCCGAAGTCACCGCAGCCGGTGAAGGTGTAGTTTTTCCGGTCGTATTCGTCCAGGGCGAGGTACGGCTGAACCCTGGCCAGGTTGTCTTCTCCTTCTTCAAGGAGTTGGGTGAAGTTTCTGATGAAGCTTTCCTGTTCGTCGATTCTTTTTTCAAGCTTTCTTCTCTTCTTCTTTAGCAGCGATATTTCTGCTTCGCTTGTCATTTCGGTCACTTCCCGGGTGAATGTATCTGATGTCATTGTAGCACTGAATGGAGGTCAGGGGAACCATTCAGGGACCGGAGCCCTGCATTTCCGGAAATGGGGAAAACGGGTGCGGACGGAATGGGAATCGGAGGGGGCAGGGAGATGGTATACCGGTGGTATTTAATGTGGGGTGAGAAAATGGAACTGAGAATTCTCGATGCGATTCAGAGGCTGCATAATCCGGTGCTGGACTGGTTCATGTGCTTCATCACGGGCTTTGGCAACTTCGGGGTGTTCTGGCTGCTGGTCGCGGTGGTGCTGATGGTGATTCCGAGGACGAGGAGAATCGGGGTGACGGTCTTCATCGGGTTGCTGTTGTGTGGCCTGCTGTGTGACGGCATCTTGAAGAACCTCGCGGCCAGGCCGCGGCCGTGTGACGTCAACAAGACCGTTCACATGCTGGTGGCAAGGCCGTTCGGATGGTCGTTTCCGTCGGGGCATTCGGCGTCTTCGTTCACGCTGGCGTCTGCGGTCTGGTTTTCCGGCCGGAGGAAGGCGGGAGGTGCGCTGTTTGTGTTTGCCGCGCTGATTGGCTTTTCCCGCCTGTATCTGTATGTGCACTATCCAAGCGATGTGCTGTGCGGCGTCCTATCAGCGCCGTCTGCGCAGATTCGTGTATGCATATGGCGTCAAGGGAGGAAACGTTTTGCCGATGAAACTTATTAAGTCATAAAAAGAACAAATAAAACACATATTACAAGCTACCAAGAGATAAAAATGATATTTTTTATAAAATATATTGAAAAAGAGCTGCTAAAGGATTGCGATTTTAAATGGTTATTTGCGCTTTTAAGAATTGTGGGGGGATTACCAGTGAGAGTTTGAGCGAGGTTGCGGAGACCTTGAATCATCTGAAGAAGCAATCTGAGAAATTGCCGGAAGGTACGACGATTCGGTGGAAAGGCTTGGAAGCTATGCTGCAGTGGAAGAAAGGAAGATGATTCAGGCCGCGGAGAACAAGGTGAAGGACGACAGGTCATATTGAGAAACAACTGTCTTGGTGGTCATGATTACGCTGATGAATGCGGTTCACCATCCTGTGAGTGATTCTGCTGATTGTTCCCGGCATCGTCAGTAGTGCGCATGTTCGCAGACCTGTTGAATCATCAGAGACATAACTGAACGTGGCTGTGAAGTGAAGGAAACGGATGCAGTCACCGCTAGCTGCAAGTTCATGGACGGCTGCAAGCTGTAATTATTTATGCTGCAGCTGTTATTTCCTCGGCACTGGATTCCTTGGAATTTGATTATACATGGATTTCAAGCTGATATTCTGCTTAAAGGGCTGCCTGTGCCTTCCAGAAAAAAAGAGCGCTCCCGCCTCGGGGATGCGCTCTTTTTTCTACATCTTGTAAAGCAGTGACTTCTTCAGGAATTCGTCCGTGGAAGGTCCGTCGTTTCTTGGTGCAAAGCAGGTGTGTCCGGTGTCAAGTTCCGAAATCGAGGACATTTCGTCATCCGTCAGCGTGAAGTCGAAGATGTCAAGGTTCTGCTTCATTCTCTGCGGATTGGCAGACTTGACGACAGGGACGATGCCGCGCTGTGTCAGCCAGCGCAGTGCAACCTGGGCTGCTGACTTGTGATGGCTGTCTGCAATTGAAAGCAGTGTCTCGTTTTCAAAAAGCCCCGTCTGACCGGCGGCAAGAGGTGACCATGCCTGCATCAGGATGTCATGCTGCTCCATGTATGCACGTTCCGGTTCACGCTGGAAGAACGGATTGCATTCTACCATGTTGACTGCGGGCTTGACCTTGTTCCAGAAGATGAAGTCAGAAAGCCTGTCCGAGGTGAAGTTGTCAACGCCGATGGCCCTGATCTTTCCTGCAAGATGAAGTTCCTCAAGTGCGCGCCAGGCACCGTAGAGGTCATTGTACGGCTGGTGGATGAGATAGAGGTCAAGATAGTCGAGGCCGAGTTTTTTCATTGAGCGCTCAAAGCCTCTTTTTGCACCCTCGTAGCTCGTGTCCGTGATCCAGAGCTTGGTTGTCACGAAGAGGTCTTCTCTTTTGACCCCGCATCTTCTGATTGCGCGACCGACTGCCTCTTCGTTGCCGTATGCGGCAGCTGTGTCAATCAGCCTGTATCCGGACTGAATGGCGTTGACGACGGCCTGTTCGCATTCGTCCGGGTCAGTCATCCTGAAGACGCCATAGCCGATTGGCGGCATCTTGACTCCGTTGTTCAATGTGATTTCCATGTTTTTCATTTCAGTTCCTCCTTTGAGTTGTTTTCCAGAATTGTAAATCGTCTTGACGGCCTGTAGTGGATGAGCAGAATCAGAATCAGCAGGGCGGTTGTTGCGAGACTTGCCGGGTAGGCTGACATGATGGTCCTGAATGTCCTGTTTTGCGGGAAGATGAACAGGATCCAGGTGATGCGGATTCCGCACACGCCGATGATGGTCATGACCGCCGGAATGAGAGAGATTCCGAATCCCCTCAGGTATCCGCTCATCACTTCATAAAGCATGCTGAACGTATAGGCCGAAAAGACCATGATGAGTCTGGTGTAGCCGATTTTGATGACTTTCGGATCAGCTGTGAAGATTGTAAGCAGGTGTCTGCCGAAGAAAAGCACGAAGAAGATGGCGGCTGCCGATGCGACTGCATCCTCTATCAGACACAGTGCAAGCACCTTTTTGCACCGCTTCAGCTTTCCCGCCCCTGCATTCTGCCCGACAAAAGTCGTGCAGGCCTGGCTGAACGAGTTGAGCACGTCATAGGCGAAGACCTCGATGTTGTATGCCGCACTCGATGCGGCGATGACGACCGTACCAAGGCTGTTGATGGCAGTCTGGATGACGATGTTCGACAGTGCGAATACTGCGCTCTGGACCCCGGCGGGAACGCCGATTTTCAGGATGCGTCCCAGAACCTTCGTGTCGATGCGGATTTTGACAGAATCGATTCTCACCGGCTGCCTCGTTGTCCTGAGGATGCCAAGCAGGACAAGACAGCTGACGAAGTTGGAAAATACAGTGGTGGCTGCCACGCTGGCGACACCCATGTGCAGGACGGCTGCTGCAAGAAGGTCGAGGATGACGTTCAAAATGCTTGATATTCCGAGGGCGATGAGGGGAATGTGTGCATCCCCCACGCTTCTGAAGATTGCCGACTCGAAGTTGTACATTAAGATGACGGGCATCCCGAGCAGATATATTCTCAGGTATGCCAGCGCAAGAGGCATGACGTCGTCTGGAATGTTGAACGACGAAAGCATTGGTTCTGCCGCCAGTTCACCGATGATGGTCACGAAGATTCCGGCAAGAAGGGCGAAGACAAGCGAGGTGTGAACGGCAGACTTCACCGTTTTGAAATCATTTCTGCCGATGGAATTGGCGATGACGACGTTTGCGCCAAGTGCGATTCCTACGAAGAGATTGATGATCAGGGCGATGACGGAACTGTTTGCTCCGATGGCCGCAACGGCAGCCGTCCTCATCGATCCCGTGAAGTTGCCGGCAACGGCCACGTCAGCGGCGTTGTACATCTGCTCAAGAACAGAAGTCAGTGCAACAGGCAGTGCAAACATGGGCAGTCTGCTCCAGATCGGACCGTGCAGCATGTCTACTTTGAGTTCCATTGAGAGAAATCCCCTTTCTGATGTGTCTGTATCAAGTATATGTTTTTGCGGATTTTATAACAAATACTTATTGAGAATATGTTATCATAGCTTTTAGGAATGATATTGGCCGAAAAGGAGGGATTTGGATGGAAATAAGACTGCTGCGCTATTTTCTGGCCGTCGCACATGAGGGAAACATCACGCGTGCGGCGGAAGCACTGCATATCTCGCAGCCTTCGCTTTCGAAGCAGATGATGGAACTTGAAGGTCAGCTCGGAAAAAAGCTTTTCGTCAGGGGGAAGAGAAGGATTTTTCTGACTGATGACGGCCGTCTTCTGCGCAGACGCGCCGAGGAAATCGTGGAAATGGTTGACAGGACGGTCCGGGAGCTCAGTGCAAGGGAAGAAGTGAGCGGATCGGTGTCATTCGGTGGGAACCCGACCGGAAGGATTCTTGAAGCCTGCTCTGAGATGCGCAGGGAATATCCGGGCGTGGACTTTCAGTTTTACAGCGGAGATGCAATTGACGTCACTGAGCGTCTTGACCACGGCAGCATTGACTTTGCTGTTTTTCTCGAACCGGTTGACGTCATGAAGTATGAGTATCTTTCCCTAAATGAATCCTCGCGGTGGGGGCTTTTAGTGCAGAGAAACGGCGAAATTGCGCGGAAGGGTGTTGTTTCAAGGGACGACATCGCTTCGGTGCCACTTGTATTTCATCGTCGGGAGGGACTTCAGAGTCTGATTCTGAGATGGAGCGGAAAGAAGATTGAAGACCTGGACATTGCGGCCACCTATAATGTTGTCAACGGTGAGCCGGGCAAATTCGTCAGAAAGGGTCTTGGCTGTTTCATTACAACGGCGGACCTGGTTTCCGGGATGACGGGAGACGACCTGGTCTTCTGTCCCTTTGAGCCCGAACTCAGGATAAGTTATGCGCTGGTCTGGAAGAGATATAAGGAAATGTCGCGGACGGCAGAGAAATTTCTGGAAAGTGTCCGTAAGAATTTGAAGGACTGACAGGTTAATGGGCAGGGCTTCGTCAAAATGCTGGCGGAGCTCCTTTTTTTCGGTAATATATGAGTCAAGTCCTAAATTGTGTGTAATTTCATTTTCCGTGGCAATAATAATTCCCAAGATTTCTATTGTAAATTTAGTTTTATGTTAGAACTGATAAATTAGTTCATACGTGGAAGGGGGCCCTGCCCCCTCTCCAAGGGATCATCCCAGGGGGGAGGATTTCGCGAAGGCGTGCGGCCGCGAAATCACGCAGCAATCAAGAAGTTAGCCTGTTCTTCGGCCTTGATTGCCAGCTCTTCCTTAATCCCAGATGCCATCAGCCTTTGGTATCTCCTGTTGCTGAACAGCGCCCTTCTGTTCTTGAGATTTTCGTCCTGGTTAATGAGCACGGATCCCATCAGTCTGAGCAGTGAATCCCTATTAGGAAAGATTCCAATCACCTTTGACCTGTGCTTAAGTTCCTTGTTGATTCTCTCAAGACGGTTTGATGTTCTCACCAGCACTCTCATGTTCTTAGGCAGAACCATTACAGCCATCGCAGCTTCAAAGCCTTGTTCCAGAGTATTCATGGCCTTTTCAGCAACATCGCGGTAATTGCTGACAATCTTACTGCACTTCTCACGAGCTTCCTCAATGGTATCGCAATTGTACATTTTCCTCATTTCAGCCTGGATCTCCTTTTGATATTTCTTAGGTGCCTTGTCTGAAATGTTCTTGGTGAAGTGGAACTGGCATCTCTGCCACGGAACACCGGGATATACTTCCCTGATGGCATTGATGATGCCGTTGTATGCATCTGAGGTGAACATCAGCGGGTCCTTCAGCCCCCGGTCTTTAAGCGTTTGAAGGAAATCCGTCCATGTTTCCATTGACTCATTCTCATAGACTTCAAAACCAATGATGTCCTGGATTCCCTCATCATCTATGGCATAAGCAATCATCAGGGCCTTGGAGATAACGCGGAATTCTTCGCGGACTTTGAAATACGTTGCGTCAATTGTGACGAAAGGATAGTTTTTTCAATCGGACGATTCTTGAATTTGTCAACTGAAGCGCTAAGCTCCTTGCATGCCTCTGATACTGCACTCTTTGATATTTTAGTACCGAAGACATTCGTCACCTTGCGCGTTGAAACCCCGTTAACAACCATTTCACCCATGGTGGCTATCAAAGCCGCCTCGCTGCGTGAGTAATTGTTGAATATCAGTGTCTTGAAGGGCACGTTGCGATGACGTGGAACGTTCAGGGTCAAGGTGCCCAGACGCGTCGTCAGTTTGCGCTCCCTGAAGCCATTGCGGCTGTCGGAACGCTTGTCAGACCTTTCATAAGGAGCGGCTCCCAGCTGCGTCTCAGATTCAGATTTCATAATTGTATTCAATGCTTCCTGGAAGAGCTGCTTGAAAGCACCATCACAATCCTGCTTCAACAATGGTAGCAATTCATTAGTATCTATTGTAAAATTAATAGTGGCCATATTGATCAACCTCCTGTATTTTTCAGGACAATTTTATTGTACACGAGGACCAAGCAATATGGTCTCTTTTTTGGAATTTACATCATTATACGGCCTTAATCGATCGTTCCCGGTCAAGACCCTGCATTTTTCAGGGGATAAAAGTATACTGGGAATTTCAATGGATGAGGACGTGGAATTCTTGTTTTTATAAATGAAAACGTATACAATATAAGGGCGGCGTTGTGGAAAGGAAGATTGAGCATGGAGACATATCTTGTCATTGACATTGGCGGAACGAACTTGAAGTATGCGGAAATTGACCGGATTGTGGTTCAGTAACTCGATATATGCAGGAATTTCAGTTGCCGTCATTAATGACGGCAAGGCCGGCGTTCTTGCGGAGCATTGGCTGGGCAATCTGAAGGGAGAAGGCAACTGCGCCGCCGTCATCTTAGGCACCGGCGTCGGAGGTGGCATCATCGTCAATGACAGTCTTGTTATGGGAGCACATTTCCAGGCGGGGGAGATTTCGTTCATGAAGATGACCGCTGATGCCAGGAACATGAACGGATTTGCCGGCAAGGATCTGTCGGACGTGGCAATGATTATTGACATAAACAGGAAGATTGGGAATGCATATGAAAAGGACGGCATGGCAGCCTTTGAGGCAGTGGGGGCAGGCAATCCCGTCGCCTGCGCAATTCTTGCGGACTACTGTCATGGGGTGACCTCGCTTATTCTGAATGTGCAGTCCGTCGTTGACCTGGACAAGTATTTGATTGGCGGCGGCATCTCAACTCAGCCGGCGGTCATTGAAGGCATCAACAGGGCCTATGACGACATCCTGAAGGACAACGAATCCGTCGGTGAAACCCTGACCAGACCGGAGATAACCGCGGCTGCATTAAACAACGATGCCAATCTTTACGGCGCACTTTACAATCTGATCAAGGAGGAATGAATGATGGATGATATTATGAAGATGAGAAGCGAATGCAAGAAGAACGACGATGCGCGCGATGCCGGACTGCCACGCGAGGTTCCCGGCGTAAGGAGAATCGATGACCTGAGCTACGGTCCTGACCCGAAGTGGCACCTGCTTGACCTGTACCTGCCGGAGAACGTGGAAGGCAGGATTCCCGTCATCATCAACGTTCATGGCGGCGGCTACTGCTACGGAACGAAGGAGACATACCAGTTCTACGGACTGAACCTGGCTGCGCACGGCTTTGCCTTCGTCAACCCGAACTACCGCCTCGCTCCGGAAGTGGTGTTCCCGGGCGAACTTGACGACGTCGACCGCTACATGCACTGGGTCAGCGACCACGCTGACGAGTACGGCCTCGACAGGAACAATGTCTTCATCGCCGGCGATTCGGCCGGCGGTCAGATGGCAGAGCAGTACATCGCAATTCTGACCAACCCCGAATACCGCAGCCTGTTCGGCTACGAACCCGTTGACTTGAAATTCAGAGCCGCTGCCCTGAACAGCGGTGCGTTCTTCCTATTGGACCCCGGTATGATTGCCGGCAAGCTGGATGCATACTTCCCGAAGGACATTGTTGAGAAGGACAGAAGGAGAATTTCAGCCGAGGACTACATCACGGAAGACTTCCTGCCCTGCTACCTCTCAACGGCCAATGAGGACTTCCTCCACGACCAGACCATCAAGCTTGCCGGCTTCCTGACCGCCCGCGGCGTTGAGCACGTCTGCAGGTCATACGGCGACAAGGACAACCCTCAGCCGCACGTCTTCCTGATGAACCAGAAGGATGAAACCGCAAGGCAATGCAATGAGGACGAGGTGGAATTCTTCAGAAAGCATATGGGATAAGGTGTAACCCAGTTATGTAAGGTGTGAAGCCGAGCGGTTAGTCCCCGAGCACCAGGACTGCTCGAACGCCGGCAGGCTTGACTTGTCAAGTGAGAGTTTTTTAGTTGGAGCTGGGACGAATAGTCAGCCGGACGACCACTGCAGGGGAAGCGAGCGGTGAAATCATTGACTCTGACATCAGGGAATTCATGAAGCAGATTGAAACGTTCAGGAATGTCTCGGGTTACCACACCGTTGACTTTCAGTCATGAATCGTCGGGGGTGCCTTGCGTGTCTGCAGGGTGCTTTTTTTATTGGCGGAAATGAGATATGATTGAATCAGACAGAAAGGAGGGGCTTTCATGTTGCTTTATTCAACAGTTCTTGAAACGAGGGACATTGCGGAGGACGACTTCATCAGGCTCGTCATTCGCTGCAATCAGGAGAATCCGTATCCGGAAAACGTCATCCGCAACCTGAAGTGGAACGGGGAGAGGAACGTCCGTTACGGAGACGATGACCTGTGGCTTGAGATAGCCGAGCTGAAGGAAGAGAGGATCATTGCGGTCAGGTATGAGAAGAAGGCCGCAAACGGTGCGGTCTGGGACACGGACTATGTGATGGACTTTGCGGCAAACCGGATTTCGGTCCAGCTCGAGCGCAGCTACACGGAGGGCGCGTCGCTTGACAACCAGCGCTTCACGACGCCGCACTTCATCTCGATGCTGATAAGTTCCGGATACCTTGCCGACGACAACGGGCTGCCTGTGTTGAATGCAGAGCTGGAAGCCTCAAGGGAAAATGCCGCAACTCTTGTGTCTGCAGTCACATTTGAACAGAGCTACCGGCTGCCGGTGGTGTACATTTCAAAAAGAGACGGTAAGAAGCTGCCGTTTGACGTCAGGATGCTCTGCAGCAGGCTGAAGGGCAATGCGCACGTCATCGTGGCCAGAAACAGGAAGTTCTCGAAGAAGACATCGGAGAAGTACGGCTGCGTCCTTGAGCGCAACGGGGATGCGGGAGTGTATTTTCCAAACGGAACGCACATGAGAATTCCGGCGGGAAGGAAGACTGACGAGAGGATTGCGGCGGAAGTGCTGAAGTACATGGCGCTGCAGAAGCTGCCGGAGCTTTGCACGTGGCAGGGCGTGGCGAATGCGCTGATGCTTGAGCGGATCGGCGAGCAGAAGGAGGAAGTCAGGAAGGCCCTGCTTGAAAAGGAGAAGGCCGAAGGAGAAATCAAGGAGTACTTCGATGAGTTCGATGCGGACAACGAGAAGCTGAAGCTGAGAATAGAGGAACTGATGCAGAGAAACACCAGACTTGAGGCGGAAGTCAACGGACTGCGCACAAGACTCAGCAGCGGGCAGGTGCCGGTTCTGTTCGGCGGAAAGGAGACCGACCTTTATCCGGGCGAAATCAGCGAGATGGTCCTTGACGCTGTGAGCGACGGGCTCGATCGGACACGTGGCGAAGGGCGCCGCGCCGACGTTTACGGCGACATCCTGCAGTCCAACGGCTATGCGAACCTGCGCAGGAAGCGGCAGGCGGAGGTCAAGCGGATCTTCACCGGCTACCGCGTCATGACCGGCTCGACGAAGAAGGACCTGGAGGAACTCGGCATCACCGTCACCGTCGACGGCAAGCACTACAAGCTTGCCTATTACGGTGACCCTCGCTACGTCAGGGCGATCTCGAAGACCGGAAGCGACTGGCGCGAAGGCGCAAACATCGCGGCAGTCATTAATGCGACGATGATGTAGAAGGGAATTTTCTGAAGACCCCCTCCGGCGTGACCTTTGGAATCAGATTTTCCTGTTCCTCGTCCCTGTTCTTGCGTGCTCGTTTGTCACCGGCATCATTTCAATTCCACAGCGCCGTATCGGTCAGCGCACTGGATTTAAAAATCTGTTTGGGATGCAGAAAATAAAAGAAAGAAGAAAAAGCATTGGAAATTGAAATCTTAAATCTGATTCAACATTTGAGAACGCCTTTTTTGGACGAGGCGATGCGATTTGTCACAAGCCTTGGAAATTTTTCGATAGCATGGGTAATGCTTGCGCTGGTTTTGATCTTGATTCCCAAAACAAGAAAGATCGGCTTGGTGGTAATGGCGGCCGTGATTTTGGATTCGATTTTGTGCAACGTCATTTTGAAAAATATTTTTTTAAGGCCAAGACCGTGCGACGTGAATACTGCGATCAACCTGTTGATTCCAAGGCCTTTAGGGTATTCTTTTCCTTCGGGACACACGTCGGCATCTTTTGCAGCGGTGTCCGCACTCTATTTTTCGGGTGAAAGGAAAATTTGGAAGGCAGCGCTTGCGTTGGCAATTTTGATCGCATTTTCAAGGATGTATCTTTATGTTCACTATCCGACCGATGTTCTGGGCGGAATTTTGGTCGGCATCTTTTGCGGGTATGTCGGAAAAGCGTGCTTCGACAAAATCTGCAAAATGCGAAAGAAACATGCGTAACCATATGATTGCGCTGGTCAAAATTAATTTTGACCGGCGTTTTTTTTATTCTCAAATATTGTAGTTTAAAAAATCATGCTGTTTAATTATGCGAACAATTATATTTATATTCATTTAATCTGAATTGTCCGTCTACAAGCATCATTATTTTTTAGCCGATAATTTATGCTTGCGTGATAAAAATGATTTGTTCATGCCGTTTTCGGGAACAAGCGAGACATGGAAAAGGATAACGACGAAGTATCTTGTTGATCTGATCAACCAAAGTCAAAAAGATGCATTGAAGGGGGGTGATGTCTATGATGAATGCTGACAGGAAGGATGATGTCAAGGATTTCGTTTCTTTTGAGCAGATGAGACGTCAAGAGGCACCTTAGAATATTAGTCATAATATTTGGTATGCAATTTCATTATTAGAAGGGGTTAATAAATCGCTTGAAAAACTTGAAGCATATTCTGAAACGGAAAGTAGAAAAATGATTCAAGTTGCCAATAACAAGGTTTCAGACGATGCAAGCTACAATAAATAAGCAGCTCTGCATTTAGCAAAGGATAAAATTAGGGATGTTCAGGTTTTAATTGGAGGATAAATTAACATGACAAGAGCAGAATTAAAAAAGCAGGCTAAAGAACTTTTAAAAGGAAACAGAAGCTATGGAGCAATCCTGACGTTGTTGATTGCGGCAGTTTTCATCGTTATGGGGATTATTGATCCAAAGGCATCATTTATTACGACAGCAGTTGTCGGATTGGTGGTCATAGGACCGTCGTACGCATTCTTGCAGATTGTTGACGACAACAAAGAAGAAAATATTTTCAATGCCCTGTTTTTGGGTTTTACCAACGGCAGATTCATTTCGGTGTTTTTGACCTACATTTTAAACTGGGTCTTCATTACATTGTGGACAATACTGCTGATAGTCCCTGGAATTATTAAATCATTGTCTTATTCACAGGCATTTTATATCGCAAAAGACATTGTCGACAGCGGTTACGAAGTCAAAGGCACGCAAGCTATCAATGCCAGCAAAGAATTGATGAAAGGACACAAGATGGAATACTTTGTCCTTCAGCTGTCATTTTTGGGATGGATTCTGCTTGGATTCGTCACGCTCGGAATTGGCTTTTTATGGATAGCTCCATATATCCAAATGACAAATGCGCTGTTTTATCGTAAACTTGCAGGTGACAAATTTCTGGCAAAAGAAACGCAAGCAGAAATTGTCGAGGCAGAAAGCGGACAAGCAGCTGAATAATCAATAAAAGGACTGATGCCGACAAGATGATCGTTGGAATCGGTCTTTTTTGTTGATGTGAGTTACTGCATTTAATGGCAAAAATAAAAATGCCTGGGTTTCCAGACATTTTGAAACTGACTACTTCAGCTTTGCTTTTTCCAATTCGAGCAATTTGATGTTGATGTTGTTTTCGCTGGCGGTCTTATCGACCCAAAGATTGAGCGAATCGACCGCAAGCGAGATTCCGTCAAGCTTGTTGCTGATAAATGCAAAATCTTTGATTTCATCATCAGTGATTTTGCCGTCACGGGTGATTTGAATCAGTCGTCCCATCAAAGGCTCAATTTCGTTCAGGCTTGCGACGGTTTCCAGGATGATGCTTGACAACTCGGTAATTGAAACTTCAGGAACGTACTTTTTGCCGATGTTGCACTTATGCGAACAGTAGTAATTGCATAAATCAGGGCGACCGTAGCAATGCGCCATCTGCAAAATATCGTAAGGCGTTGGTTCCTGTTGTTCATATTCAATCTTTTCGATGCGAGACGCTGAAACTCCGGCCATTTTTTCGCTGGCTGTCTCGCGGGTCAGATTCTTTTCTTCTCTGCAAATTTGAAAAATCGTTTTATTTTCTCTGGTTGATTTTTTCCCCATGATTTCCTCCGTAATTCCCCATAATAGTGAAATAAGAACATTTAATTCCGATTAATGAATATATATTAAAATAAGCAAGAATATTATACTCAAAATGTAGCAATGATACAAGAAAGGAAACGAGATCAAACGATTGATTCGTTTAAGTTTGCTCTTTTAGGGAGTTGGATTCAACTGGGCAAAATGAACATGTCGAATCCTTGCTACAAGGAAGGAGTGATTTTCAAAAAAGGTTTGAAGATGTATTCAATGCGATGACTTTATCCAAATGATTTGGGGGAAAGAGGATATCAGTCTTGCTGCGGGAAACAAGGTTAAACGGGGCGTTTCTTTGATGCGGGGGCATTAAGAAGCGAACATGACAGGGAAAGGGAGAATCAGGACCAAGCAATTATTAGGTTGATTTCAGCACAAACGTCAAATCAAAGGGGGATTTGGCAAAAAGTGCGGAAAACGGGGAAGAAAATGGATTTTATAAAGAAGGTCGAATCGGAAACGATTCTGAATGCTTATGCTAAAAGCGGGCACGGAGCAATCGATTATAAGCGTGAGCACGCATAAAAATCTGAGCCGATTTGGAGGAAGGTTCAAGTTTTTGGGTCAGGGATTCCTGGCCTTTTTTTGATGATAAATGCAGTAAATTCGGTTTTGCAATTTAGTTAAAAGTAGGATATGCTTGTGCCAGGGATGGTGATCAAAATGGCAGAATTCAAATATGAAATCATTGAACATCTTGGCGTTATTTCCAAAAGTCCAAAAGGGTGGACAAAGGAACTGAACAAAATTTCATGGAACGGTGGCACTCCCAAATACGACATTCGCGATTGGGCACCTGAACATGCGAAGATGGGCAAGGGCATAACCTTGTCTGATGATGAGCTGGAGAAGCTGAAACAGCTTCTGCAAAGATGATCAAAAAGCTATGACTAAAACTAAAAACTCGGATGAGAATTGCAATTGATTGCAAATTTCACCCGAGCTTTTTTATGTACATGCCCCAATCTGCCGTTGTGGTGTAGATAACCAAAAGGAGTCGATTTCTTGTCCGTAATATCATCTTGTGCGCTGATTGATTTGGTCAAACCGTTGATTATGTAAGAATCTGCGGCAGCGGAATGCTGGTAATCGTAGCCTATAATCTCATTGGCTGCATTTTCAGAGGAATCGGTGATTCCAAGACTCCGCTGATTACGGTTGCGATTGCCAGCATTTTCAACGTTATCGGTGACCTGATCTTATGTGCGGAATTTCAGATGGGAACTAGGGGGGCGGCAATCGCCACTGTATTTGCCTAGATTATGAGCGTGATCATTTCGCTATGGATCATTAAAAGAAAGGAGCTTCCGTTTGATTTTTGCAAGGAAGATCTCAAAATCTGCAAAAAATATCTGCGCAAAATGATCGGTTTTGGAGCTCCAATCGCACTTCAGGATCTGCTCGTCAGCATTTCTTTTCTGATAATTCTTGCAATCGTGAACGGCATGGGCGTTGTCGCATCAGCCGGAGTCGGCGTTGCTGAAAAAGTCTGCGCGTTCATCATGCTGATTTCTTCAGCTTTCATGCAATCGATTTCGGCCTTTGTGGCGCAAAATTTCGGTGCGAAAAAGATGGATCGTGCCAAGAAGGCATTGCATTACGGGATTGCGGTTTCTTTTGCCATCGGCATTGTCATGTTCTTTTTGACGTTTTTCCATGGCAACGTCTTGGCGGGAATCTTTTCTTCCGACAGCAAGGTCGTGCTTGCTGCTTTTCAGTATCTCAAAGCTTATGCAATCGATTGTTTGTTTACGGCGATTTTCTTTTGCCATATCGGCTTTTACAACGGCATCGGCAAGACGAGATTCGTCATGCTTCAAGGAATTCTGGGGGCTTTCATGGTCAGGGTGCCGGTTTCTTACCTGATGAGCCTTGAACTGCATCCCTCCCTGTTTCATACCGGGCTTGCAACGCCGATGTCATCTGTTTTGCAGCTTGTTTTGTGCGTTTCGTTCATGTTTGCTTTGAAGAAGAAAAAGGCGTTGTAGTTGACCGATTAAAAAAGAGGGTCTTCCTTGCAGCAGAATGCTGCAGGGAAGATCCTTTTTCAGGACGTTATTTTCTGATAAATTTGTCATCTGATTCAGGAATTCCGGCATCATCGACGTAGCGCTCGACCTTCATGTGCAGATCGTATTTGTCTCTTAATTCCGCAATTTTTGCCATCATCGGGGAAGCATGGTGGCGGTCGATGGAAGCTTGATCTTTCCAACTGTCGATCAGCAGGACGGTTTGACAATCGTCAACCGGAACGAAATAGTCATAGCGCAAATTGCCCGGCACTGCGCGAATTTTGGCAACCGTTCCGCTGTCAACCATTTCCCTGACGAATTTTAAGGCCGAATCGCCCGTTCCCGTATAGTAAATATTGACTGTAATGCTCATGGGTCAACCTCACAATATAAGTTTTTTCACCATAATTATAAAAATTTTTGGCAGCGCAATCAAGAGACATTTTTCTACAAAAGAAAATCAGACTGGAAAGACAGGGTTTTCTTTTTGCTATACTTTCTCTATCTGTAAAATTGGGGAAATTTTAAATTTGGAGGGATTTTGGCGTGGATGATGATAAAAGATACAGCCGTGAAGAATGTCTGCAGATGTATGACGGCAATCGTGCCGACATACAGCGCGTCAACAACAAAATTAACAGACTGCGCAAAAAGTATAAACTGTTGGGATTCCCGATTTTTTATGAATTGTGCAAAAAAAGCGTCAAAAACGTTTTGGCGATTCCGGGATTTTTCAGGAAAGAAAATGACTTTGTTTCAAAAGCTTTGATGCTGCTGATTGCAGGTCCTCTTTCAGTAATCGTGCCGATTTTGGTTTTGGCGATTATTTCCCGGGAAATAGTTCATTACGTTTTGTATACGTTAGTGGTCAACTTCTTGTATGGTACCAATCTCGGAATTACGGATCGTTACATTGAGTTGTATCGCTCTGTATTTAACATGATTGAGGAACCGTTCGAAAACGTGCTTGGCTCAAGTTTTTTCGTGGATCCGCTGGTTTCTTTGGTTATTTTGGTCGGTCTTGGTCTTATCAGGTGCGCGATTTTCAATCTGATTCTCAACAGAAAAGAAGCCAAGTACGTCAAAATGCTTGATAAGCTGAAAGAAGAGCGCGATCAGATCGAAGCTGCTTTAAAATCCAGAGCTTTGGAAGCTGAACAAGTGGATAAGATCAGCGCGGAGGAGTACTTTGCAGACAAGAAAACGATTCTTTCAATCGACATTAAGCAAAAAGTCGTACCAAACGGAAAAGAAAAGCTGGCTTTGCTAAAAGACATCAGATTTGACATCAAGCAAGGCTCGCTCGTTGCGGTTTTAGGAGCAACAGGTGCCGGAAAATCAACGTTGGTGAACTGTTTGAACGGGATGGACGTTTCAGGCGTTGAAGGCGAAGTGACGTATGGTGACATCAATATTTTGAATCCCGAAAATTTCAGAAAGGTCAGGGAGTCAATCGGAAGCATCCCGCAGGAAAACATTCTGCACCAAGAGCGCACCGTTTATCGCGAACTGCTTGCGGCGGCCAGGGATCGCCTCCCGGAAGGAACGGGCAAGGAACACATCGAAGGAAACATCGAGCGTGCCTTGGAAAAACTGAAAATTTCACACCGTAAAAATGCAGTCATCGGGGGCTGCAGCGGCGGTGAAAAGCGCAGAATCACGATTGCGACCGAACTCGTCGGGGAACGCGAATTATTGTTTTTGGACGAACCGGAAGCAGGACTTGACGAACTTACCAAAAAAGAACTGTTCAAATCGTTGCGCAAACTGACGAGAGAAGATAATAAAACGATCGTCGTCATTACTCATGATACGACTTATATTGAAGATTCGTTCGATGCCGTCGTTTTTCTTACTAAAAGAGATGATGAATCGCCGGGCGAGTTGGGATGTTTTGCCAATCCGAAGACGATTTTGAAGAAGATGGACAAATTGGTCAAGGAAGGAAAGCTTGACCAATTTGGCAATGATAAGCGCGTCAAAATTGCCGATTTGTATGCTTTGACATACGAAGATTTCAAAAAAATCAATGAAACGGTGGCGGGATAATTATGGATAAACCTAAATTTATAAGAAAAAGCTGGCTAAGCGAATTAAAAAGTCTCACGCAAGAATATTGTTATGATTTTATAGATAACAAAAGCGGCAGTCTCTTAAAGGTTTTCGGCTTCCCGATTATTGCCGGAATCGCAATCAAGGTCATTGCCGGAAAAAACATGTTCGTCAACTATGAAGATACGCGTTCGGCATGTTTTATCATCATGTGCGCCGCCGTTTGGTGCGGTTTGTTCAACTCCATTTCTGCAGTCGTGTCTGAAAGGGCGAATATCAAGCAACGTGCCGCCACGCCGAATTTTTATTACATAAGCTATCTGGGGTCAAGACTGATCGTTCACTTCTTAATCTGTCTGATTCAAAGTTTGATTTTGTCTTTGGTCTTCAGAATCGAGCCGCACAGATACGCAAGGGGAGGGGTGGTGCTCAATTCTACTTTGCTTAATTTTGCGATTACGATTTTCTTGCTGATCTACGTGGCTGATATTTTAGGTCTGGCAATTTCTTCAATCGTCAAAAAAGACAGTTGGGCAAGCGCATGCGCACCGTATATTTTGATTGCGGAATTGATCCTGTCGGGAACGTTGTTTAAATTAGGGTCCGCAATCAAGCCTTTTTCGACGATCATGGAAAGTCGTTTCGGAATGGAAGCATTGGGAAGCATCGCAAGGCTCAATGACCTGCAGCTGAAAATTCAAAAAACGGTTCCGAACGTTCCGCATGAACCGGAAAAAATCTATGATGCAACGGCGGAACACTTGCTCAGAATGTGGGCATATCTCGGAATTTTCGTCATTGTCGAAACGATCATCGCATATTTCTTCATTAGAAATATTTCGAAAGATACGCGAGGAAAATAAGGAAAATAAGGGGATCCGTAATTTTTTCAAGTTTTTTGAAAAAAAATTTGCATGCGACAGTAATTGTCGCCCATAAGAGTTATTCTTGAATCATCAAGAAGATTACGGGTGGTAAAAATGGAAAAAGAAAGCAAAATAACGACAGGTCTGTCAAAGTTCAAGGAATTCATGATCAAACTCAAAAAGAACAACATAATAACGAAAAATCTGTCAGAGTGCAAAAATTTCGTGGGCAAACTGAAACGCGGGCCTGAAGAAGGGGAAAGCTGGACGAGAATCGGCTATGCGATTGAAAGTATTCCGAAGATCATCAATAAAATTTCTGGCATGATGTTCGTATATATGTACCTTCTTTTTATTGCAAAGGGCGGATATAAAAATTTTGTCAAGAATCATTTCAATGCTACCTATGAAAAGTGGACGTTTGGAGACTTTTGGTACAATCCCATTATCCTTGTCGTCATTGTTTTGATCTTTGTATGCGCCGTTGCTACTTTTTTCAAGATATTCAAAGGAAATTCGCTCAAGATGAAAATATTTGCCGTAATTTCAGCAGTTGGGATCATCGTAAGCGGTTTTGAAACTTCGAAACTTTCGCGGATTTGTAAAAAAGAATTTTATTCTTCACATGCGCTTTACGTTAAAGGGGCGAGAATGCCCCCACTTCTCTAAGTGGGGGATGAATCGCCTCTTTTGAAGCACTCAGCGCTTCTTTTTTCTTGATTCATTTTAAATCGGATATTATAATTAGTGCATAAATTGTAAAAGGTGATAAACACAATGGAATTGGACAAAAATCAACATTCGGTATATTCAATTAATTATCATCTTGTGATGGTAATAAAGTACCGCAGAAAAGTAATATCTGATGAAATATCGGGATACTTAAGGGCCACATTTGAACGGATAGGCATCACTTATGGCATTGAATTAGTAGAGTGGAATCATGATAAAGACCATGTTCATGTGCTTTTTAAATGTACTCCCCAAATCGCCCCTGCTAAATTCATTAATGCATATAAATCAGTTAGTTCAAGACTGGTTAAAAAGAACTATCCTGAAATACGTCAATATTTGTGGAAGGAAGCTTTTTGGACTAAAAGCTACTGTTTGATTTCCACTGGCGGAGTTTCAATTGACGTAATTAACCAATATATTGAAAGACAAGGTCAAAAATAATGGTTTTAAAAGCGTTCAAATTGAGATTATATCCTAATAAAACGCAACGCAATCAAATTCATGTTAATTTTGGTTGTGCTCGTTTTGTGTGGAATCAAATGCTTAATATGCACATTGAACGCTATAAAAACAATAAAAAGGCTAAATTCCAAGGCAGATATTCAATGGATGTCATGCTGAAAGCTTTAAAAATAGAATATCCTTGGTTAAAACAAGCAGAGTCTACGTCTCTTCAAAGAGTAAATCGAGATTTAGACGACGCTTTTCAAAGGTTTTTCAACCCTGACCTTCAAAATGGTTTTCCAAGGTTTAAGTCAAAGAAAAACACTAACCAAAGCTATACTTCTAAATTTGTCAATAATAATATTCGAATTGTAGATGAACATCACATTAAACTGCCTAAATTAGGCTTAGTGTACTTTAAAGCCGGCAGAATATTAAATGGTAAGATTAGAGCGGTTACAGTTAGCGTTAATTCAAGAAAACAATATCAGGCTAGTATCTTAGTTGAAGGTGAAAACCAAACTTTCAAAAAGACGAAGAAGTCTGTCGGGATTGATTTAGGGTTAAAAAGTCTCGCTATCACTTCTGACAGTCAAAAAGAAGACATTCTCAAAGTTGATGACAGGCTGAATAAAAAATTAAGAATTTGGGAACGTAAAAAATCCAGACGCTATGAAAATGCTAAAAAAGCGATGGCTTTTGATGAGCATGATAAAGTCTTGTTTCCCAGAACGGACTTAAAGCAATTTCCGCGCTATCAGCAGGCTGTGAGAACTGTAGCCAAACTTAAGAAACATATTGCTGAACGAAGAAGAGACAATCTGCACAAGTTGACAACTAGATTGGTTAAAGATTATGACACTATTGTAGTTGAAAATTTAAGTGTAAAGAACATGATGAAAAATCATCATCTGTCTGCCTCAATTGCCAATGCTTCCTGGGGAACTTTAATCAGTCAGCTTAAATATAAATGTGCATGGTATGGCAAAAAATTAATTATCATAGACCCTAAAAATACCAGTCGTATTTGTCATGAATGCAAACAAAAAAATCACGAGTTTGATAGCCTTTCCCAGTCAGAATGGCTAGCTGCTCGCGAATGGGACTGTCCTAATTGTCATGCGCATCTTGATAGAGATGTAAACGCAGCTAAAAATATCTTAGCTAAAGGATTAGAAACTCTGTCCTAATAATAAACAGGTATGGAACGTACCTTGGTAAAATAGCGGTGACCTCTACCAAACTTAGTGAAGAACTAGACTGGCAAGTTTGCCGTGTTCCCAGAATCCCCAACTTCAAACCGTTAAAAAACGAAGTTTTATGTTAAGTTGGGGTAGTTCAAGTTAAATATCTGAATGACTCAAGGTTCGCCACTGCTATTTTTGGTATGTTTATTTTATCTTCAATTGTCTTGGTATTCATTGCCAACCATAGTCTTTTTTATTCATTTCTGCGCTGTTATTTCGGCATGCCTTTATTATTAGGTTTTTTTGAAATGCCCGGTTGTTATATAATGTGTGTTGTGGCAACAATTGTGATTATATTAATAATGTGTTTGATTGTAGGTCTTATTGGCGGTGGTGAAAGCGTTAAAAGCATTGGAGATTCTGTTATATGTATAATAGAAATATTCTTATAGTTTGCAAGCAGACGGTCCCGCTTAACCGTGATCGAATCACTTATTGCAATTTCTCAGGTTGTTTTTTTAATTAATTAAAAATTTAAATACATAAACACAAAGGGGAATTGCAATGAAAAAGATTTGAAGCAGCTGGCTGAAAGAAGCCTTGTTTATTTACTGCACCGTCTATACGCTGCAACGCTGGTAAACAGCGCACTGCATTTGGCATCGGGCATCAGAAACTGGCATGAACTGACCAAAGCGTTGATCGTGCTCATCGGCGTGTTGCTTATGAAATGGCACTGAATCTGCCCATTAAGAATACTTTCGTCAGGGCGCTTGCGTTTTATGTGCCGCTGCAGCTGTTGGCATTTTTGGCGGTCTGGTCGACGAAGTTCATCGAACCTTTGTCCAAAAGCGCCTACTGCGACATCTTCATCAATTATACGGGGGTGTTCGTCGTCGTGTCAAAATTCAGTGCAAGGAAAAAATAAAAATTGTAATTCTTGCAGTTGCAACGATTGGATGATATATTTAAGGCAATGAGGTGATTGGAAATGCAGATTTCAAGCAGATTTACGCTGGCATTGCATATTCTGGCCTGTATCGATGCCTTTAGTCCGGATCGTAAGGTTACAAGCAAGTTTCTTGCGGGAAGCACCAACGTCAATCCTGTCATCGTACGCAAGATTCTTGGCCAGTTAAAATCGGACGGCATCGTTGAAGTTGCGCGCGGAACGGGCGGTGCAACGATTGAAAGACCGCTTGAAGACATTACTTTTTTTGATGTTTATGAGGCGGTCGGATGCTTGGACAACGGGGAACTTTTCCATTTTCACGAAAATCCCGATCTGAATTGTCCCGTTGGCGGAAACATTCATGCCGTGCTTGACGGAAAGCTCAATCGAGTTCAGCTCGCATTGGAAAGAGAACTGAAGTCAATCACGTTGGCCGATGTTAGTGAAGACTTGAAGAAACGTTTAAAAATTGAACAATCAGATTTGTGAAAAAGAGCATTTTCTCCTGGCAATGTTGGAGAAAATGCTTTTTTGATTGGAAAATGCAGGCTTTTTAAGATCATCTGCGGTAGAAGAATCAGATGTAACAATTGACATTACAACTAACTGGAGTATAATATAGTTGTAACAATGATTGTTATAACGAAGAACGGAGGAATGACGGTATGACTAACTATGCTAAGACAAAAATCGGAAACGAACCGAGAACGGAACTTCATGACGTGCTTTCTTTGACGGGAGCTGAGATCAGCATCAATAATTTGCCTGCTGGAGGAAGCGTTCCGTTCGTTCACAGTCACAAAGATAATGAAGAAATCTATGCGATTGTTGACGGAAGAGGCAAATTTGTCATTGACGGCAAGGACGTTGAACTTGAGAAAGGCGATTGGGTTCGGATTGATCCCGCTGCTAAGCGACAGATTTTTGCGGCAAGTGATTCAGCGCTTTCGTTTATTTGTATTCAAACAAAGTCTGGTTCGCTCGAAAACTTTACTGCAACTGATGCAATCATCGAAAAATAATCACTAAAAGAGGCTTTGAAAAACCGGATTATTTGCAATTAATTGCAAATCTGATCCGGTTTTTTTCGTATGCATGACAATTCTCTTTCTATGATGGAAATAAGCCAAAAAGTCTGTTTTTATTTCCATGTGTCAAAACGTCAAAAAAGAGGATATTGTATGTAACCGAGGATTGCTTTCCGTGGAAAAATCCAGTATTGAAAGCAGCGAGCGGTGCCTTGAAGAACCTCTTTCCGTGAAAAATCAGTGCCGACGGGAGAATTATCCAAAGGCGGAGCGATCAGAGGGGAAGTTTGATTTTTGTCTACCAGGTTCTCTGAAACCGGGTCGCGCGGAACCGAAAGTAGACAAAAAACGTGGGAAATGTCTGATTTTTGTCTACCAGACTCTCTGAAACCGGGTCGCGCGGAACCGAAAGTAGACAAAAACCGGTGGAAATGTCTGATTTTTGTCTACCTGACACTTCGAAACCGGGTCGAGCTGAACCAAAAGTAGACAAAAACTGGGGGAAATACCTCATTTTTGTCTACCAGACTCTCTGAAACCGGATCGCGCGACCTAGAAAGTGGAACAAAATCTCCAAAAATCGGAAAAATGTTCTGCTCGGTTACCTTCACCAAAGCGTCAGTGTGGTCTCAGATTACGGGCAAAAAGCCAATTTCTGAGATTCGCCCGTAAAAGCCAGCCCTCGACTCCTTTTGGTACGCAAAAAAATGGATGATTCGCAATAAATTGCAAATCATCCGAGTTTTCAATCTGAGGCATCGTTTTTTCTCAGAGATTATTTATCAATGCTAATAATCTTTCTGCATATCAGCGGCTTTTTGAATCAATTCCTGGCGCTATTCTTCATCGTTTCTGAGCGTACAGGATACGCCGCAAGCGACGATTTCGCCGGAATAATCGAGTCCCGTCAGTTTGGCGGTTAATTTTGACGATGCGGACATCAGTAGCCGAGTTTTTCCTTCAGCCTTTCAACGAAGAGGTAGGCTGCGGGGCAGTAGAGCGTGTTTTGAATCGTCAAATGGTTGATCTGATAGATCTTTTTGCGATCCGTGTGCGGAAACTCGCGACATGCCTTGGGACGAATCGGGTAAATCGTGCAGAGGTTGTCTGAGCCGAGAAACGGACACGGCATGCATTTGAAAACTTTGTCGCCGTCCTCGTCGACGCGAAGGTATTCATCTTCAAAATGACCGAGGTGCATTCTGAAAGCCTTGGCGATTCTTTCAATATCAGCCTCGGTAAACAGCGGCCCCAGATCTTTGCAGCAGTTGGCACATTTCGTGCAGTCAACGACGTCAAAAATTTCCTGGTGCGTTTCTTTGACGATTTTGTCGAGGTGCTTAGGTTTCTTCTTTCGCAAAGTCGCAAGAAATTTTTCGTGCTCCTGATGTTTTTGTTGTGCAAGGTCATGATAGTATTTTATATCGACCATGCCGTCTTTCGTTTTGATTGTTTCAAAATCTTCTTTTGACATTGTTTTGGCCTTTCTTGTTTTAGTCAACAATTTCAATTATAGCACCAGGGTCAACTTTTTGCGGACGTTGTCTGATGAAAAATGCAGAGCTTTGAGGCTGCGTGCACTGCATTTTGCAAAACTGCCTTCGTCTTGGCAAAGCACCGCTATGCATATTGTGATTAGCATGGGAATCAGTTTAATCGGCCTGTCATGCGGTTCTGGATTGAAAAAGTACTTTGCGCGTTCGCAAGGTACTTTTTTTGTGCGCAAAAATGAGATATGATTGATGGTAAGATCAGGACAACGGTCATCACGGCCGGAAAACCGTAAGACCTTATTTACGTAAAAAAGTTCGCACTGATGTATAATATAAGCATTGACTTATATTATGTATTAGGAAGCGATTAACTTGAAGAAATTGGGAATAACATTGACCGAAGCTGGGATCAGCGGGGCACCGATGATTCCGATGATGGTTTTCGTGACGACCTTTATTCGGAACAATGGCAAGCTCGATTATATTTTGCCTTTTGTGATTTTTTATTCATTTCTTAAAATCGGCGCATTTACCGTATCGGTTTTTGGCGAAGTCAATAATCCCTTTCGGCTTGCGCAGTTTGCATCGTTGACCGTTATCTTGGGATCAGTTTTGATTTTGTTTCAGAAAAAAATGTTGCTTACGCTTGACCTGGGTGCCTTTTTGATCGGCTTCGGGCTTTCGGTTTTCGTTCCGATGTATCAAACGGTCAAGGCGATCGTTTCGGAAAGAACCGGTGAAAAATATCAGAAAGAAGAGTTTTTTGGCTTTATTTTAATGTTGATTTTTACGGCCTTTCTGCTTATCGGATCCGAGTACAGCGAGGAGCTCGTTTTGTCATGCTATTTGATTCTTTCAGTCATTACGCTGTTTTCGATTAGATCAATGGTCAAGGATCCGTCCAAACTTACGGCACCTTTGTTTAAGGAAAGAGAGTATGATTGGCAGGAAGCGATGAGCGCGGTCATCTTATTGGCTTTGCTTTTTTCTTTGCGACTATTCAAACAAACGGCAGACGTCAGCGACATCTTCACTATTTTGATCATTGCCACGATTTTGATTTTCTTTGAGATGATGACGCATTTTTATGCAGCAAAGGAACCTTATGAACTCTATCAGGCATATTTCAGCGAATATATGACTTTTGTCATTTTGTACTGTGTTTTCCTGTATATGGGGATGGCAGACGTCAAAATGGTCGTTTTGGCGTTCAGCATTCTTTTTGCGGTTAATCTGACTGCCAAATTCACTGCAAGATACGTCACGGCGCTTAAAAATCGTTATTTTGTCGGCAACGTGATGATTTTAATGCTGATGGTTTCAAGCGTTTTGATGATTCCGGAAAGACTTTGGCTTTTGGGAGTTGCGGTTTCCGTTTATGCTGTTTCGATCGGAATGGGGGAAGTCGGCTCTGATTACCAAAACAGCGGCAAGTTTCCGACTTATGAACAGCAGCTTGCCAAGCAAAAGATGAACGGGGTCGGTTCAGTTATCGGGCAGCTCATTTTGATCGGCGTAATGATCGTTTCGTCACAGCTGTTGGTACACGATCCCAATTATACGATCAATGCCTATATTCACAAGATTCCTTCCGAGGAGCTGAAGTCGGTTCTGCTTGCGACGAGATACGCGGGGCTTGTTCTTCTTGACGTCCAGGGAATCTTCCTGTTGACGTTCGGCAAAAAAGCAGGTCGAAAACTGTTTGTTAAAGATTGATGGATGGAGGTTTAGAAGTGGAAACGTATGAAGGAAAACAGAAATCAAAAAACGGAATCAAAAGGCTGATTTTTTCAGTCTTGTCGATCTTGCTTCAAGTCGTCTTTTTGGTTTTGATTTTCACCAGACTGAATGAATATGCAAGCATCATTGACTGGACGACGCGAGTGCTCGCAATTTTGCTGGTGCTCTTCATTTACAGTCAAAACCAGACGGCAACGATGAAGGTGCCGTGGATTATTTTGATTTTGGCATTTCCGATTTTGGGCGTGGCACTGTATTTTCTGGTCGGATTAAACGGCGGAACGAAGAAAATGAAGCGGCGTTACGATGAAGTTGACGAAAAGCTGTTCAAGTATTTGGGCGAGGGCGTCAAAAATCCTGACGGCAGAGGAATTTCCGAGTATATTCACAAATATTCGGGATATCCCGTTTATGAAAATACAGAGGTGAAATATTTCGACGAAGCAATCAAGGGACTTGATTCGCAGCTCCATGATCTGGCGCTTGCCAAGGACTTCATCTTCATGGAATACCATGCAATCGAGGACAAGGAAGCCTGGCAGAAGATTCAGACGGTTTTGGAAGAACGCGTCAAGGCAGGCGTTGAGGTTCGCGTTTTTTATGACGATATGGGATCGATCGGGTTCGTCAACATGTCTTTTGCCAAAAAACTCGAAGCGGTCGGAATCAAGTGTCGCGTTTTCAATCCGCTCATGCCAGGACTCAACATGTTCTTGAACAATCGCGACCATCGCAAGATCACGGTGATTGACGGCAAAATCGGCTATACCGGCGGGTATAATCTCGCAAATGAGTATTTCAACTTCACGCATCCTTACGGTGAGTGGAAAGACACCGGCATAAGAATTTGCGGCCAGGCGGTCAGGTCTTTGACGGTTTCATTTTTGGAAATGTGGAATGCTTCTTCAAAGGAAGAACGTGACAGTGAAGAAAACTTGGCATTTTATCTCAAGGACAGAAATTATCCCAAAAATTGCGCAGGATATATTCAGCCATATGCCGACAGCCCGCTTGACGGCGAACAGGTCGGTGAAGAAGTCTACATCAGCATGGTCAACAAGGCTGAAAGGTATTGCTATTTCATGACGCCGTATCTGATCATCACTGATGAGCTTGCTCATGCACTGTCGCTTGCGTCAAAGCGCGGAGTCGACGTCAGAATCGTTACGCCTGGGATTCCTGATAAAAAGCCGATTTACCGCGTGACGCGTTCTTTTTACAACGTGCTTGCAGAAAACGGCGTGCGCATTTTTGAATGGACGCCTGGTTTTTGCCACGCCAAAATGAGCGTGGCAGACGATTGCCTGGCAACGTGCGGAACGATCAATCTTGATTATCGCAGCCTGTATCATCATTTTGAAAATGGCTGTTTTATGACGGACGTGCCGGCCGTTCTTTCGATTAAGGAAGATTTTGACGAAACGTTCAAGCAGTGTCGCGAAGTTACTGAAAAGTACAGCGTCAAGTGGAGCGCGCCTCATCGCTTGAGTCAGATGATCATGCGTTTGTTTGCGCAATTGTTATAATTATGAAAAGATTTTTCCCGTCTTTTCGGCGTGCGGGGGAAATCTTTTTTGTTTGAAAAATGCAGTGCCCGCATCACGCTGATGGTGGTCGGGTTGAGCAGATTTGCAGCTGTTTGGCAAGCCTGCGATGCGCAACGCTGGATTTGGCAAAATTTTCAATTACGGGCAAAACGTGAAAAACGGGATTTGCTCGTAAAACAAGACGGGCGGTTACGGGCAAAAGGTGAAAAACAGGGATTTGCCCGTAAAACAAGACGGGTGGTTACGGGCAAAAGGTGAAAAACAGGGATTTGCCCGTAAAACAAGACTGGCGGTTACGGGCAAAACGTGAAAAACTGAGATTTGCCCGTAAAACAAGACGGGCGGTTACGGGCAAAACGTGAAAAACTGAGATTTGCCCGTAAAACGAGACGTGCGGTTACGGGCAAAACGTGAAAAACAGGGATTTGCCCGTAAAACGAGCTTGCAGACAAAACGGACTTCTGCAATCATTGCGCCTGTTTTTGGCGCAGGGACGTTTTCTTTGAGATTCGCGGTTTTCAGCGTTTTGATGAGACTTACCGAAAAAGATGATGATTGCCGGATAATGTTCGTGTTTTGCTTGACTGGACTGACCTTTGTGGCGTATCATAAATTCTATGCGTAATTTCTGGAATTAGAGGTAAAAAGATGACTACAAAGAAAAAATGGCACGTAATGCCAGCGGTCGTCGCAACGACGATCATGAGCTTTTGCGGAGTTTTGATCGAAACGTCGATGAACGTGACTTTTCCGACGCTCATGAAGCAGTTCGGAATCGATGCGGGACTGATTCAATGGGTGACGACTGCCAATCTGCTGACGGTTGCCATCAGCATTCCGTTGTCAGCCTATTTGATTCGAAACGTTTCCGAAAAAAATCTGTTTGTCAGTTCAAATCTTTTTTTCCTGCTCGGCGTGATTTTGGATTCGATTGCGGGAAATTTCGAGCTGCTTTTAGCCGGTCGCATCCTTCAGGGAATCGGCACCGGACTTGCCCTGCCGCTTGCGATGCACATTATTTTGGAGCACGTTCCGTTGGAAAAACGCGGTTTCATGGTCGGCGTGGCCACGATGACGACCTGCTTTGCGCCGGCAATCGGTCCGACCTATGGCGGAATTATTCTGCATCATTTTGACTGGAACAAGATTTTCCTGTTTCTCGTGCCGATTCTTGCGATTTCTTTTGTCGTCGGAATCATGTCGATTCCTCAGCGAAAGATTGAAACAAGGACCGGTTTCAATTTTGGCGGATACTTCTTTTTGGCATTGGGCCTGGCGCTGTTGCTGATTGCAATCGAGCGTTTTTCGCCTTGGCTGCTTTTGCTCAGCATCATGGCACTGTTGATGTTTTATTTTTCCAACAAAAAGAAGCGTCTCATCAGTCTGAACGTCTTTTCCAATCGGCGTTTCGTCTGGTTCATGTACGGTGCTTTGGTCACGCAGGCCATCGCGCTTGGCATCTCGTTCATTTTCCCGAATTATCTTCAGATCGGGTTGCATCAAAATACCGTCACGGCAGGGCTGTTCATGCTTCCGGGAGCAACGTTCGTGTTCCTGCTCGCACCGGTTTCCGGTCGATTGATGGATGAATTGGGTTATTTCAAACCGATTGTCTTCGGACTGACGCTTGCATCTTTGGGGTTGGCTTTTTTGGCCTTTGTCTTGCCAAATGCAGGGGTGAAACTGCTTTTGTGCGGCGACATTGCCACAAAGATCGGCATGGGGCTTGCGGCAAGCAGTTTGGTTGCGACAAGTCTCAGTCAACTGGAACGCGAAGAATCAATCGACGGCAACAGCGTTTTGAATACTTTGCAGCAGTTTTCCGGAGCGCTTTCGACGACTGTCGTTTCCGTGGTCTTTGGCTGGGCTCAAAAAACGATGCCAAACGGCAGCATGGTCGGCAGTCGCATTTCGATCGTGCTGATTTTGGCGATAACTTTGATCGCATTGGGCTTGGTACTGAAATTAAAGTTTGAAGCGAGAAATTAATCGATGTCTGCGCGCTGTATGTTTAATTATGTCCAGCCGGAACACTTTTTGAGTCGTTCCTCCTTATCGATGAGCTTTCTGCATGTTTAATTATGTCCAGCCGGAACCCACGTGACTTTGATGCCCCGTCAAGCTTTGCAGGCAGCTTTTTCATATAAACAAATTGCAAAACAGGACTTTTGAACCCCGGTGTTCTCAGAAGCCCTGTTTTTTTATCAGTGACGTGAAAGGATCTGCCTGGCAAAACCCAATCTTAATGCATTCTTATAGGCGTTTTGACGTAACTTGAGTTATTATTTAATTAGAAACTTTTCGAAAGGGAGTTTTTGGATGGAAGATGCTAGATACGGTGGCTTGACTCAAAAAGAAGTCAAGGAACGAATCAACGCCGGAAAAACCAATCAATCGGACGCTTCGACCGGACTGACCGTCAAGCAGATCATTTTGAGCAATACTTTGACGTATTTCAACTTGATCTTCCTGGTGATCACGGTGCTTTTGTGCATCGTCGGATCGTTTCGCAATCTGACCTTTTTGCCGATTATCTTGTGGAACATCATCATCGGAATCATTCAGGAATGGCGCGCCAAAAAAACGCTTGACAAAATGAACCTGCTGAACGCTCCGCATGCGATCGTCGTGCGTGACGGAAAAGAAAGCAAGGTCACGTCTGAAGAACTGGTTCAAGACGATGTCGTGCTTCTATCGGCCGGCGAGCAGATTTGTGCGGACGCGACGGTGCTTGAAGGAAACGTTCAGGTCAACGAATCGCTTTTGACGGGCGAGTCGGATGAAATCGACAAGAAAAAAGGGGATACGCTTCTTTCCGGCAGTTTCGTCGTTTCGGGAAGGTGCCATGCGCGCCTGGACAAGGTCGGAAACGAGTCCTACATATCAAAATTAACGTCGGAAGCCAAAACGATCGACGGCTATGAACAGTCTGAGATGGTGCGTTCGATCAATGAAATCATCAAGTGGGTCGGAATCGTCATTATTCCGATCGGGGTCATTTTGTTTTACCAGAGTTTCTTTTTAAACGGCGTCACGTTTCAAAAGAGCATTACGTCAATGGTTGCGGCCGTTTTAGGGATGATTCCCGAAGGGCTGTATCTTTTGACGACGGTTGCCCTGGCCTTGAGCACGATGAGGCTTTCGAAACGCAAGGTTTTGCTGCATGACATGAAAAGCATCGAAACGCTGGCTCGCGTTGACGTTTTGTGCGTCGACAAGACAGGAACGATTACCGAACCTGAGATGAAAGTCAAGGAAGTCGTCTTTGAAGAAGAAGACGTCACTGAAAGGCTGACGGACTACGTGCTTGCCTCAAAGGACAACAATGCGACGATGCAGGCGCTGCAGGCGTTTGTTCCGGAAAATGCAGAGCAAAAACATGCTGCTTTAAAGGTTGTTCCGTTTACGTCTTCGACAAAGTATGGCGGAATAATCTTCGATGATGCGACGTACTTGTTAGGGGCACCGGAGTTCATCATGCGCTCTGAATTTGAAAAAATTGAAGATAAGATTTTGCCTTATACGGACAAGGGGTACCGTGCGCTTTTGTTTGCGAAGTATGACGGCACTGAGCTTGAACATGGCCTTTCAGGCAGCGTTGAGCCGTTGGCCTATGTGATTTTTGAGAATCCGATTCGTCAAAACGCCAAGCAGACGTTTGAATATTTTAAAAAACAAAAAGTTGCGATCAAGGTCATTTCGGGCGACAATCCGAAAACCGTTTCTGAAATTTCCGAACAGGCCGGAATCGATGGTGCCAGAAATTACGTCGATGCTTCGACTTTGACAACCGACGCGCAGATGGAAGAGGCGCTTGAGACAAAAACGGTCTTCGGACGCGTGACTCCGAAGCAAAAGCAGGCTTTCGTATCCGCTCTGCAAAAAAACGGGCATACCGTCGCGATGACGGGCGACGGCGTCAACGACATTTTAGCGATGAAGGATGCGGATTGCAGCGTTGCGATGGCATCCGGCAGCGAGGCAACCGCACAAGTTGCGCAAGTCGTCCTGCTTGATTCCGATTTCGTGCACATGCCAAACGTCGTACTTGAAGGAAGACAAGTCGTCAATAACATCCAGCGGTCGGCAAGCCTGTTTTTGGTCAAGAATATTTTCTCGCTGCTGATGGCGGTCTTTTCGGCTGTTTTGATGTTTACGTACCCGCTTGAGCCTTCGCAGATTTCCCTGGTGACGGGATTTACGATCGGCGTTCCCGGCTTTTTGCTGGCGCTTGAGCCGACCAAAGACCGAATCAAGGGTCATTTTTTGACGAACGTGTTCATCAAGGCTTTTCCGGCCGGATTGACCGATATGGTTTCGGTTGCTGCGCTTGTGGTCTGCGGCAAGATTTTCGGCATTTCCGATGATGAGATTTCGACGATGGCGACGCTGCTTTTGGGTGCGATCGGGCTGATCGTTTTGGTTCGGATCAGTCGGCCGTTCAATAAGAAAAAGTGGGCAATTCTATGGCTCAACGTTGCGGGTCTGGTCTTTTGCTTCTTGTTTTTGAAGCATCTTTTTGCGATCAGTCCGCTGTCAAGGGCCGATTTTTTGCTGGTCATCGTCTTCATGTTTGCGGCCGATTCGATTTTAAGGCATCTGACGCATGCAACGGAGCGAATTGCCAGGAAAATTCGCAAGAAGAGGCAGGATTCGCCGAGGCATTTTGGCAAGAAGGGGTAGTTTATTTTGGAAATAGTTCAAGCAACAAAAAATGATTTATCAGAGCTCTGCATTTTTTATGAAAAGGTTTGCGAGCAGCAAAAATTTGACAAATATTCGCCCGACTGGCACTGGGGGCAATATCCGTGTCGTGACGATCTCGAGTATGCGATCGCAAATCGGCTGTTTTTGCTCGGACGCATCGATGGAAAAATCGCAGCAGCGGGAATTTTGTCAGACGGCGACGATGATGCATACAATCATGCGGACTGGAAGGAAACAAAAGATGTCTGCGTGCTGCATCTGTTTGCCGTTTCGCCGGAATTCAGGGGGCAGGGCATCGCTTCTTTGATGCTTTTTGCGATAAAATCCAGTGCAAGAAAAGCGATTCACCTCGACGTGATCGAAGGCAACGATTACGCCGGAAAATTATATCGCAAAAACGGTTTTGCGCTCGTCAAGCAAACCGAACTTTTTTACGATGACATCGGTGAAAAGGGCGCAGAACTTTATGAATGGGTTTCGCCGAAAAAAGCAGTCGAAACGAACAGGCTTTATCTGCGCAGGCTAAACGAGCATGATGCAATGAGAATCTATGAAACGTGGGCAAATGATCCTGAAGTCACGCGTTATCTGACTTGGGACGCTCACGAAAGCGTCGACGTGACCAAGAAGATCATTGCGGAATGGATGCGTGCCTACGAGGATGAGAAGTGCTGTCGATACGGCATCTGCCTTAAGGAAACCGACGGATTGATCGGCATGATCGATGTCGTCGGTCATGAAGACGAGGTGCCGGTCATCGGATACGTTTTGGGAAGAAGATACTGGGGCAAAGGCTATATGACAGAAGCCTTCAAAGGGTTCAGCGATTATTTGCTTGAAGAAGGCTTTCCTGAAATCAGGATTGAAGCAGAGGAGCAAAACCTGGCAAGCAACCGCGTCATCATGAAGTGCGGTTTTGATTTTGTCGGCAAGAAGACAATGCCGGTCAAGGGAAGAGATGTCATCATCAATAAATATCGCAAGAAAGCTTGAGAAAAAAGTTCCCGTTTCCATCTTGAATTAAAGAAAATGCCGAACAAGTCGGTCACTTAAGGCTGACTTTGTCCGGCATTTTTTTGATTTTTCGCGTGTGAAAAAACTATCTTTTTAAAAAGGGACGCTGCTCAACCAATTTCAGCCAGAATTTCATCCGGATTTACGGACAAATGGCCATTTTCATCGATGCGTCCCGTCCGTAAACGGCAGAGCTTTTGCCAAATGCAGAGTCCGCTAAAGCAGCGCGCCAAGACGGGATTACGGACAAATGGCGGTTTTGGAGCTGTTTGTCCGTAATCAAGCCAATATCTCATTCAAATTTACGGACAAAGTGCCTTTTTTTGATGATTTGTCCGTAACCAAAATGCATTTTACGGACAAACAGGCATTTTCCAGTGATTTGTCCGTAAATTTTTGCCAATTATGATGGGGATTTACGGACAAAATCCATTTTTCGGAGCATTTGTCCGTAAAACAGGGTCCGAAACACCTGAATTTTTACGGACAAACAGCCATTTTTGACCATTTTGTCCGTAATCGGCATTTTTGGAGCAGGCCATTTACGGACAGAAGACCCATTTTTGCTGATTTGTCCGTAAACGGCAATGATTTTGCCAAATGCAGTGCTGCGCATCATCTGTTCAATCACTGTGCCTGACTTCGATTACGGTCAAAACGTTGATTTCTGAGATTTGCCCGTAATCTGAGACCAGACTACTTTGGCGAAGGTAACCGAGTAGAACATTTTTCCGATTTTGGAGGATTTTGTTCTACTTTCGAGGCTGCGCGAGCTAAATTTGGAGTCGGCGGTAGAACATTTTTTCAATTTTGGAGGATTTTGTTCTACTTTCAAGGCCGCGCGGGCCGGATTCGAAGAGTCAGGTAGACAAAAAAGAGTCGTTTCCCCCGTTTTTTGTCTGCTTTGGCTGTCGCAGTCTCTTGATTCGGACGAAAATTATGAAAAAGCCGTGCCGTCAATGACGAGCGGTGTTTTGAAGTCGCTTTATTTGGAGCAATGCTCTGCATTTTTCAATGTGAAAAATCAGCTGATGATTTTGAATCCGTATCCTCTGATGTGTTCCTTCAACATTGTCAGATAGCGCTCGGCCAAAGGACTCAGTTCGACTTGGCGATGCTTGAGCCAGCCCATCGTGATGTCATCGTCAACGTTTAAAGGAATCGCAACGATTTTATCGTCGTTAAGCTTGCTGCTGATGATGCCGGAGCTGATGGTGTAGCCGTTCAATCCGACCATCAAGTTGAAAATCGTCGCACGGTCGCTGACTTTAATGCTTTTTTTGTGGCTCAGGGTGCTGAGAATTTCTTCGGAGAAGTAAAACGAGTTGACCTCGCCTTGTTCGTATGACAAGTAGGGGTAGTCTTCGAGGTCTGACAGATTCACGGAAGACTTTGACGTGAGCGGATTATAGCGACTGACGAAGATATGCGGTTTGGCAACGAACAGCGGCGTGAAAACGAGGTTGTTTTCCTTGAAGAGACGCTGCATGATTTTTTGATTGAATCCGTTCGTGTAGAGGATGCCGAGCTCGCTTTTGAACTGGGCAAGGTCATTGAAAATATTTTGGGTTTCGGTTTCTCGCAGCGTGAATTGATATTCGTTTGCATTGACGCTTTTGATCAGTTCGACAAATGCATGAACGACGAAGGCATAGTGCTGTGCGGAAACGGAAAAGGACTGCTTGCGCTGCTGTCCGTTTTTATAGCGTTCGTTCATCAGGTTGACCTGATCCAGAATTTGTTTTGAATACGTCATGAATTCGCGCCCTTCTGCGGTCAGCGAAATTCCGCCCGAGCTGCGCTGGAAAATTTGAATTCCCATTTCGTTTTCTAATTCTTTGACGGCGTTCGACAGGCTGGGCTGAGTGAGAAAAAGCCTTTTGGCTGCTTCGTTGATGGAGCCTGCTTCAACGATTCTTTCCAAATATTCAAGCTGTTGGATTCTCATAAAATAACCTCTTTTTTATATGTCGTTACCTCATTATAGCCTAAAACTATAACGAATGCATATTTTTTTCTGTTATTCAAATTAACGCAAAAGTGTTAGATTTGTAGATAACAAATCAAGGGGGCAGACTTATGACGGCAACTATTGTGGGTTTTCCAAGAATCGGAGAAAATCGTGAACTTAAATTTATTACGGAAAAATATTTTAAACATGAGGCAACTGAAGAAGAATTAAAGGAACGGGCCAAAGATCTCCGCCAGCATGATCGCAAGCTGCTTTTGGACAGCGGTTTGACGAATTTTACGAGCAACCATTTTTCCTTTTATGATCAGATGCTCGATGCGGCCTTTTTGTTCAACGTGATTCCTGAAAACATCGCTGAACTTGATTTGTCCGACCTGGACAAATATTTTGCCTTGGCCAGAGGATATCAAGGCAAAAAGGGCGACGTCAAGGCCTGGCCGATGAAGAAGTGGTTCAACACGAACTATCACTACATCGTGCCGCAGTTTACGGCGGATACGGACGTCAAACTGGCAGGAACGAAAATTTTTGATGAATTCGTCGAAGCAAAAGAAGACGGAACGATTACGCGTCCCGTTTTGGTCGGACCGTTCACTTTGCTTCAATTGAGCGAATTTCACGGCTGCGTCAAAGAAGATTTTGTCGGTGCGTTCATCGAAGCATATGCCAGGATTTTCAAGCAGCTTGAAGATCTCGGCGCAAATTGGATTCAGCTTGACGAGCCGTCTTTGGTCAAAGATCTTGACGAAAGGGAGCTGGCTTTGTTCAAGGCGCTTTATGAGCCGCTTCTTTTGCAAAAAGGCAGGCTCAAAGTTTTGGCACAGACATATTTCGGTGACGTTCGCGATGCCTATGACGTTTTGCTGAAACTTCCTTTTGACGGAATCGGACTTGATTTCGTCGAAGGCAGGAAAACGCTCGAACTTGTCGAAAGAGGCTTTGATGACGGAAAAGTCCTGTTTGCCGGCGTCGTCAACGGGAAAAACATCTGGCGCAACAATTACCAAAAAACGCTTGACCTGCTGAAGAAACTGAACGTCAAAAACCTGGTGCTGACGACTTCCTGCTCGTTGCTTCACGTGCCGTATACCGTCGCAAGCGAAGAGCTCGAAGAAGACGTAACGAAGCATTTTGCATTTGCCGAAGAAAAGGTCAGAGAGCTTGTCGAACTTGATGCGCTGCTCAAGAATCAAAGCCCTGAATTTTTAAGGAAGAACGCTGAGCTGTTCGAAAAGCCGCGCGTTTTGGAAAATGCAGAGCTGCATCAAAAAATTGCCGATCTGAAGCCTGAAGCCTTCGTGCGCCAACCGGAGTTTGCCGTGCGCGAAAAGATTCAAAAGCAGGAGTTCAATCTGCCGCTTCTTCCGACGACGACGATCGGGTCCTTCCCGCAAACGAGAGAAGTCAAGCAAAAGCGCGCCGCATTCAGAAAGCATGAGATCAGCCAGGAAGAATACGACGAATTTATTGCTGAAAGAATCGATTCCTGGATCGGATTCCAGGAAGAAATCGGCTTGGACGTTTTGGTTCACGGTGAATTTGAACGAAACGACATGGTCGAATATTTCGGACAGCATCTTGAAGGATACGTCTTCACCAAAAAAGCCTGGGTGCAATCATACGGAACTCGCTGCGTCAAGCCGCCGATTATCTGGGGCGACGTTTCAAGAAAAGACCCGATTACCGTTCGCTGGTCGGTTTATGCGCAAAAGCAGACGAAAAAAATCGTCAAAGGGATGCTGACGGGTCCGGTGACGATTTTAAACTGGTCGTTTCCGCGCGAAGACATCAGCATCAAAGAATCAACTCTGCAGCTTGCTTTGGCAATCAGAGAAGAAGTTTTGGATCTTGAGAAAAACGGTATTCGCATCATTCAGATCGATGAAGCTGCTTTGCGTGAAAAGCTTCCGTTGAGACGTTCCGATTGGCAAAGCGAATATCTTGACTGGGCAATCCCGGCCTTCCGTTTGGTGCATAGCGGCGTCAAGCCGGAAACCCAGATCCATACGCATATGTGCTACAGCGAGTTCAACGACATTATTCCGGCAATCGACGACATGGATGCCGACGTCATTTCATTTGAGGCCTCACGTTCAAATCTCGAAATTCTTGACGAACTCAAGGAAAAGAATTTCAAGACCGAAGTCGGCCCTGGCGTTTACGACATTCATTCTCCGCGCATCCCGACGGTTGAAGAAATCGAACAGGCCCTGCATCGCATTTTGGCCAAAGTCAAAAAAGAAAAAGTCTGGGTTAATCCCGATTGCGGTTTGAAGACTCGCGGTGAAAAGGAGACCAAAGCCAGTCTGAAGAATTTGACGCAGGCAGCACAAAACATCAGAGAGGAGCTGTGATGACATGAGTCAAACAACGTTTTCTTTTGAAATCTTTCCTCCAAACAAGGAGAGCGCAGCCGAAAAGCTGACGGAAACGCTGGATGAACTGGTCGGGCTTTCGCCTGATTTCATCAGCGTGACCTGTACGAACAAAAACGATGATCTTGCACGGCTGACGGTCAAACTGGCCGGATACGTCAAAAACAGGCTGAACGTTCCGAGCATTGCGCATCTTCCGGCGGCGTATCTTGACAAGCAGCAGGTTTCAGAGATTTTGAACGAACTGGAAACACTCGGAGTCACGAATTTATTGGCACTTAGAGGAGATCGCATCGAAGGCAGAAAGCCAAAGGATGATTTCAGGCACGCAAGCGATCTGATCGCATACGTTCATGAAAACTTCCCTGAATTTCATATCAGTGCGGCCTGCTATCCGGAGATTCATCCGGAATCAGACAGCCGCGTCGACGACATCAAGCATCTCAAGTACAAGACCGATCAAGGCGTCGACAGTTTGATCACGCAGATGTTTTTTGACAATGAAAGTTTTTACGGCTTCAAGGAATGCTGCGAGCTGGCAGACATCAATGCGCCGATCGTTGCCGGCATCATGCCGATCGTCAGGCGCAATCAGGCTCTGAGAATTTTAAAGACAAGTTCGGCAACGCTGCCAAAGAAATTTACGGCCATTTTGAACAAGTATCAGGATGATCCGGAATCGCTCAGGGCAGCAGGTTTGGCATACGCAATCGATCAGATCGTCGATTTGGTGACGCAAGGCGTTGCCGGCATTCATCTGTACACGATGAACGATGCAAAAACGGCCGAAGCAATCTGGCAGGCAACGAGAAGCCTGTTTGAAAACGGCAGAAAGGTTCATCAGGTCTGATTCTGCAGCTTGCTGTTCATAAAACGCTCAAGAATGTGGCTGCGTCTTTTGAGACAAATTGCATAATAGGTGACGGAGACGTCTTCGTCAACGATCGGAACGGCTATCTTGTTTTTTTCAGGTGGCCGTTTTTGATGTTGTCGTCACGCAAAAAGAGATAACCGTTTTGTCCGTCTTTTGATTGCGATCGACGAGACGGCTGATTATTTGCTGCATTTTGCAGTAACATTAAAGCAAGGTGTTGACAAGATTAGAAAAAGGGTATAAACTTCAGTCAATAATATAAAACAAAACGTTGACGAGAAGAGTAGGCGGACTCGGATTCCAAAGAGAGCCTTTGACTGGTGAAAGAAGGCGGGTCAGACAAGCTGAAGATGAGCTCTGAGTTTAACTGCGAGTGAAAGCTCAAGGTTCGTGAGGATACGATATAATCCCAGGCATGACGGTGCCGGAGAAGGCTGCGGATGTGATGCAGCGAAGATGGGTGGTACCACGCTAGGATGCGTCCCTGTGAAAGATGTTCTTTCACGGGGGCGTTTTTGTTTTAGATACAAGGAGGTAGGCAAGATGCCGATTAAAATACAACATGATCTTCCGGCACGCGAGATCTTGAATCAGGAAAATATTTTCGTAATGGACGAAACGCGTGCGATTCATCAGGACATTCGACCGATCAAAATTGCAATCGTGAACCTGATGCCTTTGAAGGAGGCTACTGAACTGCAGCTTTTGAGGGCTTTGTCGAACACGCCGCTGCAAGTCGACGTTTCGTTCGTGTCGCTTGAAACGCATGAATCGACGCATACGGCACTCAGCCACTTGAACAGGTTTTACGAGCCTTTTTCCGAGATTTCCGACAAAAATTTCGACGGCATGATTATTACGGGAGCACCCGTTGAGCAGCTGGAATTCGAGGAAGTCGACTATTTTGACGAACTTTGCAAAATCATGGAATGGTCAAAAAAACACGTCACTTCGACGCTGCACCTTTGTTGGGGCGCTCAGGCAGGTCTGTACTATCATTACGGGATCAAGAAGCACCTGTTGAAAGAAAAACGTTTCGGTATTTATCAGCACCGGCTGCTGAATCGCAAAGTGCCGCTCGTTCGTGGCTTTGACGACGTTTTCTTTGCGCCGCATTCGCGTCATACGGAAGTCGACAAACAGGATGTCTTGAAACATCCGGAACTTTCCGTTTTGGCAGAGTCAAAAGAAGCAGGAATCTACCTTGTGATTGCAAACGACGGGCATCAGGTCTTCGTGATGGGACATCCAGAATATGATCGCTATACTTTGCAAAAAGAATACCTGAGAGACAAAGAAAAAGGCCTGCCGATTGAGCCGCCTTTAAATTATTATCCGGATGACGACGACACCAAAGAACCTTTATTGACTTGGAGATCGCACGCCAATATCTTGTATTCCAACTGGCTGAATTATTACGTCTATCAGACGACGCCGTATGAGTTCATTCAGATGACCAGATAAGGATTCAGCGCTGCCTTTTAGTCAGACTGCCCCAGTCTGCAAAAGCTGCCACGAACAAGACGTTGTAGGACATGTCCCACAAATGATGATCGATTGCGGATTCAATCACGATCAGTGCCAAGATGACCAACAGCGGAACGTATTTTGCCGAAAACCCGCGGATGATGAGAAATGACGTCAGCATGATCATCAAAATCGTGAAGACGATGCCGAACATGGTCCACATGCGAACGATCGACGAGTCGATGAAAAAGTACCGCTCGCCGGGTTTCAGCATGAGTCCGTTGCCGTTTTGAGGGATGAAACGCCCAAAAAGAGGCGGAATCTGGCATTGTTTCATGGCAACGTTGCCGTAGAACAAGCGGCTTGACAAAAAGCGGTCGAGCGTTTCCCAGAAACGACTGGGCATGTAGTAGACGTGAGTTATCCAAAGATCAAACAGAGCATATCCGCCGATAATGATGCCGAAGAAGCTGGGTCCGGAAGCCGTGATGAACGCTTTGATCTTATCATAAAATGCAGTGCACAAAAGCAGCAGAATCATTAAAATCAAGTCAAGCCGCGCATCAGTGAGAGCAAACGTCAGAAAAGCAATCAATGAAAGAAGAATCAGGCATTTTCTGTCGCACTTAAAATCTCGCAGCAAAACAGAAGCCATCATCAAGGAAAAGACATGCGCCGCAAAATCGGTCGGAGTCGCAATTCCCATGCTGAAACGACGGAACGGGATGCCAAAATACGTTCTTGACTGCGCCATATTAGGAATTATGCGAAACAAAGCGCCAAAAAGCGCAAGGCACGTCAAAAGCAGACCGGTGAAAAAGAAACATTTCAGAATCTTTTTCCAATCGACACCGACTGCCCCGAAGATGAAAATGGCCATGAAAAAAGGCGCCATTGCCTGCGCACGATGGCAGATGAAATAGAGCACGGCAAGCGTCAGGAAAATACCTGTTTTGGTTTTTTTCGTCGAGTCGTCCAAAAAGAAGATTTTTCCGAGTACGCCGAGAACCGAAAGCTGGTAGATGCGATATGTCAAAGCCATCAATCGATCCACGCCAAAAACATGCGTCAGAGTCGTTCCTTCAATGAAGGCAGCTGCCGAGAAAATCGTAAACATTATTAAATAAGCCGTTTCCGGAACATGTTTTGCGCGTAATTTTTTGATCATATGAAACTCCTGAATTTAGTAACTGTTTACATTATACATTAATTCAAACGACATATGGGAGACAAAACTTTTTTTTGCGCATTTGCAATGGTAAAATACTCGTATATCCAAATTGGGAAGAAGCGGTTAAATGAGAAACGACGAAAAATTGGGAACGGCTCCATTGGGCAGGCTGATGCTTTCATTGGCGCTGCCGACGGTTTTGGCACAGCTGATCAACGTTTTGTATAATATAGTCGATCGAATCTACATCGGACACATGCAGGGCGACGGGAATCTGGCTTTGACGGGCGTGGGGGTTACGTTTCCAATCATCACTTTGATTGCAGCGTTCAGTGCATTTGCCGGAGCAGGCGGAGCACCGCTTGCAGCGATTGAGCTTGGGAAAAAAGATGAACGAAAAGCATCCTTGATCATGGGCAATTCGGCTTGGCTGCTCGTGTTCTTTTCCATTGTGCTGACAATCGGCTTTTTGATTTTTAAGATTCCGATTTTGCATGCCTTCGGGGCCAGTTCGAAAACCATTACATATGCCAACGACTACATCACGATCTATCTTTTGGGAACGATTTTTGTTCAGCTTGCCTTAGGTCTGAATGCGTTCATCAGCGGACAAGGAGCTGCCAAAGCAGCGATGCTTTCTGTTTTGATCGGTGCCGTGATCAATATTGTTTTGGATCCGATTTTCATTTTTGCTCTGCATTTGGGCGTAAGAGGAGCATCGCTTGCAACGGTAATCTCGCAATTTGTCAGCGCAGTCTGGGTCGTCTCGTTTTTGAAGTCGAAAAGAAGCGTGCTGCACTTGAAACTTGTCAGGCCGGACAAGTCTTTGATCCTTAAAATCGCTGCTTTGGGCATTGCGCCGTTCGTCATGCAGAGCACGGAAAGCTTGGTGACGATCACTTTCAATACCGGCCTTCAGCGTTACGGCGGCGACCTTTACGTCGGTTCGATGTCGATTCTGATGAGCATCATGCAACTGATCGTCATTCCGGTCAACGGCATTACTCAAGGCGTCCAGCCAATCGTCAGCTACAACTACGGCGCAGGAAACAGGCTGCGCGTGAAAGAAACGGTGATTCGCCTGGTTTCCGTGTGCTTGCTGGGAACGCTCATCTTGGCGGGCGTTGCGATTTTTTGTCCGGGAATTTATGCTTCAATGTTTACGAACGATGCCGAACTTGTTGCTTTGACATGCCGAATCATGCCGATCTTTTTCTTGGGCATTGCGATTTTTGGGATTCAGGCTGCTTGTCAAGCGACGTTTCTCGCATTGGGACAGGCGAAGGTTTCGCTTTTTATCGCCATGCTGCGGAAAATCATCCTGCTGATTCCGTTGGCGCTCATCTTGCCAAAATTTTCAGGCGTGAAAGGCATCTACATTGCAGAACCGGTTTCTGACGTTATTTCAGTAATCGTGACATCCGTTTTGTGTGTCATTACGTTGAAACGGATTTTCATCGAAATGGAGGATAAATCATGATCAGAAAAGCAAGCGACACGAACGAAGACGTTTTGATGCTGCAAAAGCTGGCAAAAAAGACTTTCTATGACACTTTTGCCTATGAAAACAGCGAAGAAGACATGAAGGAATATCTTGAGACCGCCTATGATTTTGACGTGCTCAAATCAGAAATCGAGTGTGAGACGTCGGATTATTACTTCTATCTTGACGGCAATGATGCCGTCGGATTCGTCAAGGTCAACTGGGCTGATTCTCAAACCGAACCCGATTATCCGGAGGCGTTGGAGATCCAAAGAATTTATTCTTTGAAAGAATATCACGGTCACGGTATCGGCGCTGCTTTGATGGAGCATGCCATCTCCGTTGCGCGCGAACTCAAACGCCCCATGATGTGGCTCGGAGTCGAAGAGCAAAACAAGCGCGCCTATCGCTTTTATACGAAATATGGTTTTAAAAAGGTCGGTACCCACGTTTTCATGCTCGGAGAAGATGAGCAGCATGACAGCGTTTTGGTCAAGAATCTTGAAGATTGAAAGACAAGCGTCAAACGGCGCTTGTTTTTTTATGCCGTAAAATGCAGAGCTCGGACGGAAATTCGTCGCCTGGTTGATCAGCGAGTCGGGGCGTTTACGGGCAAAATGTCGATTTTTGAAATCTGCCCGTAAAATCCAGTCACCCGTTACGGGCAAAACGACGATTTTTGAAATCTGCCCGTAAAATGCAGCCCGCGGTTACGGGCAAAATGGCGATTTTTGAGATATGCCCGTAAAAGCCGCTCCCCGGTTACGGGCAAAACATCGATTTTTGAAATCTGCCCGTAAAATCTAGTCACCCGTTACGGGCAAAACGACGATTTTTGAAATCTGCCCGTAAAATCCAGTCACCCGTTACGGGCAAACGTCGATTTTTGAAATCTGCCCGTAAAAGCCGCTCCCCGGTTACGGGCAAAACATCGATTTCTGGGATTTGCCCGTAAAAAGCCGCTCCCCGGTTACGGGCAAAATGGCGATTTCTGGGATTTGCCCGTAAAATGCAGCCCGCGTTTACGGGCAAAACGACGATTTTTGAAATCTGCCCGTAAAATCCAGTCACCCGTTACGGGCAAAATGGCGATTTTTGGGATTTGCCCGTAAAAAGCCGCTCCCCGGTTACGGGCAAAACATCGATTTCTGTGATTTGCCCGTAAAATCCAGTCACCCGTTACGGGCAAAACGTCGATTTTTGAGATATGCCCGTAAAAGCCGCTCCCCGGTTACGGGCAAAATGGCGATTTTTAAGATATGCCCGTAATCAGCGGGAACACCGAAGAGTTGTCAGCGAGCGTGGAGTCGCTCAAGGAAAAGAAGGGGGAAGATCTGCATTTTTCAAAATCACTGCCGTTTACGGACACATCGATGAAAATGGAGCTTTTGTCCGTAAATCATCATAATGGTCAAAAATTTACGGACAAACCCACCGGAAATGGCATTTTGTCCGTAATCCCGCCTTGGATACCTAATTGAGCAGGTGCTATGCAGCACTGTATTTTATAAAAAATGCCGGACATAGTACACAGTCGAATTATGACCGCCTTTGTCCGGCACTTCATTTAATTCAAGAGAAAAACGGAACTGCCATGGCGGTTCCGTTTTATGCATGTCATGAGACCTGTTTTTTGACCTTTCTGGCCTGACCCGAAGCGTAGTCAATCTCCCAGCCATTCTGGACATTTGGGACGAAGACATTGAAGCTGTCTTCATCTACAGGCCTGCCGCTGTCATCAAACGAGAACCACCTGGCCATGAGCTGGTTGCCTGACGGAATCTTGTCGTTGTCGGAATAGAGCGGACGCACACGGTAGTTGACGACTCCTCCGTTCGCCAGAATGGTGCGCAGAATCTTCTCGTAGTATGCTTGACCCTTGTTGCTTTCAGTTGATGACTGATTGGCCCACTGGGTCTGGGTGACGATGTTCAGCTGATTGTTCGTTTTGGCGTTCCACGTGCCGTTCACGTTGCCGAATGTTGCGGCAATCAGGTGGCCGCGGGTGTAGAGATTGACGCCGTTCTTCAGCGTATACTGTGCTAAGTAGCCGGGAGGTGCGTAAGCGGCTGATGACGGCGACTTCTGGAGGCATTCTTCGGTCAGCCAGGCAGAAGCTTCAGCCGGACGCCTCTTTTCGTCGATGTTGTTGACGATGATCCGGGACATGCCGAGGTTTTTCGGCAGGTCATTTTTCCCGTCGCAGATTATGAACGATCCGGCGCCGTTGTATTCAATCCTGTCACCGAGCTGTTTCATGATTTTTTTGGTGAGAACGGAGCTTGCGAGGTCCTTTGAGACTTCACATCCTTCAATCGTAGCCCTGTTGATGGGCACGGCGGATTTTCCTGTCGGAAGCTCTTCATTTTCCATTTTGGTTATCAGACGTTGAATCAGGATGCTTCCCAGCTCTTCCGGTGAGACCGGATATCCGGTCTGCTTCAGTACACTCAGATATTCCTGTTCGAGCATGGCCTGTTTCGTAAGGTATTTCTGCTGGAGATTCATGAATTCATGATATGTGTTCATGTAAATGTACTTCCTTACTTGATTTCCACGTATTTGCCGTTGTTCAGCACTGAATCCAGCATTCCTTCCGTGTTGTACGATGGATATTCCCCTGGAGTGGACCGGCTGCTTTTGACGAGCCTGTTGCCCTTGAGCTTGAGACAGTCGCATTCGTACCATGATGATGAGTCCCCGTGCTGGTACCAGGCACCCAGGGTGTAATCGACCCTGGCATCAGTGGACGGACCGTTTTCGAGGAAGACGCGCCTCTTTGAAAAATTCCCTGCCATTTTGTCCAGTTCGCTTAAGACATCCTTGCAGTCAACTGTCTTGGGTGAGGCGAGTCCCCTGACCGTGAACGTCAGGGTCTTGTTGTCGTAGATGAGCTGCCTTCCCTTGTTGTAAAGACACTTGTTGACGTATCTGGCCCAGGATTCGATGTCCGGCGTGATGGAATCGCCGTTCTTCAGAATCCGCGGCGTTTCTCCGACGTCAGGCGTTCCTACTCCGTATCCGATGATGTCATGAATCTTTTTGTCCATGTAGACATGCGCATAGCAGTTTTCCGAACCGTCAACGCCGCCGGTGCGCAGATGCATGTACTTGTAGAGGCTTGAAACCTTGTACTTCCTGATTTTCTTAAGCCCGGAGACCTTGTACGTCTTTTCCGATTCCGAAACCGGCACGCCGTCGCCCGTCCTGACGGAGACTGTGACCGAATCGCCGTTCTTCAGACCACTGCAGCCTGTCCTGTAGATCTGTTCGTTTGTTTTCCCAGGCTTTTCCGAAGACTTGTACGTATTGATTGAAACTGACTTGATGAGCTTCATGTATTCGGCAATGCGTTCATGGTCTTCTTGGGTGAGTGACGTGGCGCGGCCTTCGAGGTAATCCTCGGCGCTTTCGCCGTTGATGACCGTGACATCGGACGGTTCGTCGATGATTGCGTTCTTTTCCTCATCGGTAAGCTTCTCCTTGTCAGCAATCAGCGTTGCAATCTTCTTGGCAATCGTTCCGCCGTCGACTTCAAAGTCACCTTGTGTGTTGTAACCTGAGATCTTCGTTGAGACCTCATCGTCCAAAACGTCAGTCTTCCGGTTCGCAAACCAGAAGGCCCCTCCTGCCAGTATTGCGGCCACTGCAATCAGTGCCACAATGACCTTCCTGTTCCTTAATAACTTCATATTGAATATTCCTCCTGAACGCATATTGTCTGTTGCGGGTCTTTTCCAACCCCTCAACAATGACAAGTCTAACAGGAGGGTGCGACAAATCGTGTCGTCGGTTAAAATTTTCACTTTATTTTTCAAATGCAGTGTCTGATGTACAAAAACACCCCTGCGCGTGGAGCATGCGCAGAGGCGTTCTCATCATTCATATCGTTTCAATGCTTCCTTCAGCTTTTCCCTGATGTCTCTTCTGACGGACTCGGTCAGGACCTCGACCTTGTCGCCCTGGCTCAGGAACCAGAACATACAGCCCTGGGAGTAGTTTCTGATGGTCATGTCGACGTAGCCTCCGGGGCGGGTCTCCTCAATAGTCGAAACCTGGTTTCCGTCGGCGTCATGGAGACGGTATTCCGTGCAGCAGTCGGAGAACTCGTCCAGAGCGGTGCTGACGGCGGGGTGATGGCAGCGGAACCTGATTGTCACCGGATTTTCCTCCTCGAACATCATCTTCGCCACCGGCCTGCTGGTGTAGTCGCTCTTTTTTATTGAAGAATCGGGATTCTCTCCTGTCTGTTCGACGTGGATGATGCGGTCGACCCTGTAGTTCCATGGCCTGCCGGTATCGCAGCTGACGGCTCTCATGTAGAGGTAGTGGTTGTCGAAGACGATGGAGAAGGGCATGACCCTTATGTCTTCTTCCTTTCCGCTGTTGTGGACATAGGAGATCCTTATGATCTTGAACCTGTCCTTGCTGAAATACACTGCCTGATACAGCTGGTACAGTACGTCGAAGGTTGAGTCCTTTCCGCCGAGAGGGGAGTCGTCGCTTAGCGAAAGGCTGCTTTCTATGGCTTTGTAGTGTTCCAGGGAGGAATTTTCAGCCTGTCTGATGATGTTTTTCTGCTCTTTTGAAAGCAGGTCAACCTGGGCCACCTTCTCGAGTGACCTGATGAGGTCTCTTGCTTCCTTTTCCTGAAGCATTCTGCTTGATGCGAGAATGCCGATGATCATGAGCAGCTGCGGTTCGCTCAGAAAGCCAGTGTCGGCCTTTGTCTGGTCGGCGATGGCCAGCTTGTACCGCACGCCGTCTTCCGTCCGTTCGTGTCTTATGATGTATCCCCTTGACGATAGCATGTCCTTGACTTCATTGATGTCACGCTCGATGCTGCGCCGGTCGGTCTCGAAATCCTTTTCAAGCTGTCTCTTCATAGCGGAATGTTCCGATATGAGTTTGAAGTATATCTGGATGATTCTGTCTGCCTTTCCCATTAGTCTCCCTTCTCGACCTTGAACAGGTCATGGTGGCGCACGCCGTACAGGTAGCAGGATTCGACCTGCTCGCCCATTGCCTCGAGTGCTTTGGCGTAGAGCCTGAGCTGACCGTCGTAGTTTTCCTTCAGAACCTTCTCGCAGCTCAGGTTGATGTCAGTCTTGTAGTCGATGAGCACCCATCTGCCGTCGGGATTCCTGTACATGGCGTCGATTACGCCGTGAACGATCGTGTAGTCATCACTGCCTTCTTCAGGCTCTGCATTTACCAGGACGGTGATCGGGAATTCGCGTCTGACGTCTTCTGACTGGCGGAGCTCCCTGCCGGTCTTCGTACGGTAGAGCGCGGCGATGCCGTCGATGAACGTGTCCTTTATGACCTCAAGGACCGCTTCGCTGAAGAATCCCTTCCGGCAGAGCTCTTCTGCGGTTTTCTCGACTTGCGCCTTATTTGTGCTGCCAAGGTCGAGCTTCTCGAAGATCAGGTGGACTGCGGTGCCGAGGGCGTCGGCCGGAACGCGTTCGTCCTCAGTTTCTTCTTCGCCCTTGTAGTGCAGGGTTCTGCACGTCACGCCGCCTGTTTTCGAGAACATCTTCTTGACGGCCGTCGCCGGACTGATCAGGTCTGCGTCCGAAACCGCAAAGGCTGTCCTTTCTCCGTCAAATGCAGGGTCGTCAGGGACGACGGAATTTCCTGCTTCTTCTGACTTCTCGAAGCCGGGAGCTGTAAATTCCGGCTTCTCGTATCCCTTGGCAGCGCAGATAAGGTCGAGGAATGACTTTGTCTGGCCTTTCCTGGCATCATATGCCATGACCTGCAGCGACTGTTCCGCACGCGTCATGGCTACGTACAGCAGACGCTTCTTTTCTTCTTCCTCCTCGTCGTTCAGGCAGGCCGCCTTGAGCAGGGTGTTGTCCGTTGTGTAGTCCTTGATGCCGTCTTCAAGTTCTTCTATCTTCAGTGACTTGAAGAACAGGCCGTCTCTTCTGATGACTGCCGGATTCTTGTTGTAATTTCCGGAAGACTGTGTCTCGCTCAAGAAGACGACCGGGAATTCCAGACCCTTGCTGCCGTGAATCGTGGTGAAGGTCACGACGTTTTCATCGACGTTTTCGTTCACTTCATCCAGATTCCTGTCGCTTTCCAGTGCTTCGTTCACTTCGCTCAGGCTGGTCATGCCGCTGTCTTCGAGTTCTCTGACGTAGCCGGCAAGTCCGTTGAGATTTGCGCGTCGTCCGCTGCCCTGCGGCAGGGCGGAAAAGACTGAGACGATGTCCGTTTCGCTCAGGATGAAGTTGACGAGGTCGCTCGGGCTCGTCGTGTATGCAAGCGAGCTCAGCATCTCGAATTCTTCTGCGAACTTGTCAAGCTTTTCATTCAGCGTTTCGATGAAGCCGATTTCAAGTCCGAGTTCTTCAGCCGCATTCTCCAGTCTGCTTCTTCCTTCTTCTGTTTCATGTTCATTTCTGAACCTGTAGATGAGACCGTAGAACGAGCCGTGCTGCAGCGTGCGCAGGAAGGCCAGTTCGCGTTCGTTCACGCAGTAGAGCGGAGAGCGCAGAAGGGCGACGAGTGAGATGTCATCGCGATTGTCTTCCAGTGCCTTGAGATATGATGTGGCAATCATGATTTCCGGTTTCTTGAGGAATGAATCGGAGCGTGACACCCTGTAGGGGATGCCGGCGTTCTTGAAGGCCTTGAAGTAGCATTCACTCTGTGACCATGAACGTACAATGACGGCGAAGTCACTGTATTTTGCAGGACGAATCTCCTTTTTTCTCCTGTCATAGACCGACTTGTTCTTCATGATGGATTCGATCCGGCTGATGGTTTCCGCCGCAAGGGTCTCGGAGCCGGTCATGTCCGAAGCGGGCGTCAGGAAGACTTCCTCGTAGGGGGTGAGCTTCTCTTCTTCGGGAAGCTTCTCGTATTCCTCGTACATGCCGCTGTATTCGAGCTCTTCTTTGAGGTAGTCGATTCCCTGACCCTCATCGTCTTCCTTCTTCATGATGTTTTCGAAGAGACCGTTGATTTCGTCAATGATTCCTCTTCTTGAGCGGTAGTTGCTCTTCAGCGTGATCTCGTCGTCAGCCTGCCTGCGCATGCCGTTGAAGACCGTGTAGTCGGCCTGGCGGAACCTGTAGATGGACTGCTTGACGTCGCCGACGGAAAAGCGCGTCACATTTCCTCCTGCTTCCGCAATTCTCTCGAAGATGCCGTTTTGCAGACCGTTCGTGTCCTGGCATTCGTCGACGATGATTTCCGTGAGTCCTCTCCCGATTTCTCCTGCGACTTCATCATCCTTCAAAAGCTCAAGCACCTTCTTGGACAGGTCGGAATACTCGAACAGGTTCAGCTCCTCCTTTCTTTTTTCATATGCCCTTGAAAACCTGTCGTACAGGTCGAGGAAGGCGTTCCTGACGGCCTGCTGCTGGGAGAAGGCAGCTGTCGGGTTCGCTGAGAGAATTAAATAAAGACTGTTTGCTGCATCGTAGTCTGCGGCCATGACGGGGTCCTTGGAGTCAACGAATTTTTCTAACCAATCACTGCTATTGATCTTTGTAAAGTCACCATTGAATTTTTTTTCGGGATTTTCAAGCTTCCCGTTCAGATACTCGAGAATTCCGCCGGATTTTTCAACTTCTTCAATGAACATATGGTGCATTGAAAAATCCAGGGTCTTATTTACACATTCATTTTCGGGTTTTGCATTGAATTCATTCTCGGCGACTTCAAGCACATGCTTGTAGGCGGAAATGGCCTTTTCGAAGACGTCCCTGTCTTCTTTGAACTGTTCGATGTCAGCTTCCTTCAACGCCTTCCTGTATGCACCGCCCTTGTTTATGATGTCCTTGTTTTTCAGGGCTTCCTGTGCTTCGGAAAGATCAAGGTATGGCGGTACGCCCTTGTATTTTTCATTGCCGCCGAAGTTCTTCAGATTGCCGCTTGAAATCGTAAGCCGGTTCCTGTCAACCTTGTTGAATTCCTCTTCAATTTCAGCAAGCGATGCTGCCGTTGAGGCAGTCTTAAAGACATTTTTGAGTACTATGAAGTTTTTGGCAATATTTTTGAAGGTAGTGGTGCTTTGGCAGTAGTCAAGGTCATCTCCGTAAAGTTCGAGATGATCTGCAAGCTCACGGAATTTCTCTTTGTTTCGTTCAATCTTTGAGAAGATGCGTTCCTCAAGGCTGTTTTCCTCTGCCTTTTTCATCCAGGCATCCCTGTCTTCGATTGAGCCGAGGAAGTCGTAGAGACCGAACAGTGCCTTCTTTAAATTTTCGTCCTGGTTGTTTCCCGTCATCAGCTGGAACATCAGCTTCCGGTCTTTTTCTTCTCCTGCTTCAAAGTCCTCGATCACCTGGTCGTAGACCTGGTTTCTCAGCTGGTTCTTCGCAATGTCCGATGCGAGAATCTGGTATTCCGGATCGATGTCAAGCCTGTAGCTGTACTTTCTGACCAGTTTGTTGATGTAGGAGTCGATGGTGGAGATGTCGGCCGTCTGCAGCTTGTCAATCTGCTGCAGAAGACGCTTCCTTTCGTCTGCGTCCTCTTCTGTCCTCTCCTGTTTTCTGAGTGCTGCCTCCAGGCGGTCCTTCATGTTCTGCGCCGCCGCCTTGGTGAAGGTCAGAATCAGCAGCGAATCCAGGTCGGCCTTGCCCTCCAGGACCTTCTTCATTACGCGGTCGACAAGGACGGTTGTCTTGCCGGTTCCGGCCGAGGCGGCAACGACGATGTTTCGTTCATCTGAGCAAACCGCCAGCTTCTGTTGTTTGTTTAAATCCAAATCAGCCATGTTTAGTTCTCCTCCGTGTCAGTGTTTCTGCTCTTCAGTTCGCGGTAGCTGTTTCCAAACAGTTCGTCAAAGCACATGATGTTCTTGAAGTCGCTGTATTCCAGCCCGTTGCTGTTTCCAAGCTGATACGGGCTGATTTCAAGATGTCCGCTCAGGATATTTCGGTATGCGTCAATGATCAGGTCCTCGACGTTCTTGAACGGGACAGGGGCAGAAAAGGACGGCTGACCGTTACGTTTCCGCTCTACCTTGCTGTACGCTTCGTCTGATATCCTGAGTTCACAGAATCGATCGGGTTCCTTGCCGTTATTCTTCTCGTCGTTGACCCTTGCATATGCGCTGCTTATGACTTCAATCCTGTCCCTTACCTCAAAGCCCCTGTCTTCAAGCATCTTCCTGATTTCGTCCATATGGGCCTCAATCAGCATTGCGTAGATGACGAGCTGGAGCTTGATGCCGTTTTCGAGCTTGATGTCAAGATTGGTTTTCAGCTTGGAAAAATCGCCCGTCTTGTAGTCTGCAACCATCAGTTCCGTCGAATCCCCGCCGTCCTTGTTGATGACGCTGATGCAGTCAATCACGCCGGACAGGTCTAGATGGAAGGTCTTTCCTTCAAGTTCAAACTGGATGTCGATTCCGTTTTCGACATTGCGGATGGAGTTCTTCGAGTTGAATCCGGTCTCGCCCAGGGCCGCCTGACTTTGATTCTCCTTCTGGTATTCCTTCAATGCCACGAGATAGCGCCTGAACGTGTCCTCGAGACGCTCCTTGAAGCGCCTGGTCTGAGCAGTTGCGGAAAGCATGCTCAGGATGTCTCTTTCATGGCCTGAATTGCGTGATGACTTTTCCCTGCGGTTTCCTGCGACATGTTCGATGGCAGAGGAAGCGGCCTTCTGCACGTCGAAGTCAGGATTTCCCGGAACGTTGAATTCACCGTTCGTGAAGGCTTCAAGCAAATCGTGGATATAAGTTCCGGAATTCTTCGACGATAGGACATAGTCATCCTTTCTTCTGAGCCTGAGTCCCCTGGAAAGGAAGAATTCGTACGGATTCTCCGCATAGGTGTCGAGAGCCGAATAGGAAGGGGCGATGTGGAATCCGTCCTCTTTCTTTTCTCCTGCATAGAGCTTTTCCGCAAGTTTCGGCGTGAGGTCAGCCGGTGTGTTCTCAAATGCCGTCAGACTCTTCAGATGATTCCATTCATCTCTCTGCTCTTCTTTCAGGTGAACGGAAGAAGCCTTTCTGACGGCTGCGTCGATGTCAAATTCCGGAACGTTGAACGTGGTGGAAAGTCCGACGTCTTCAACCGGTGCGTCGAATCCGGTCCAGTAGTGCGACGGTTCGTTCGGGTCGGCGAGCACTGTATTTTGCGAATACGAAAGGAAGATTCCGTCACTTGCGCTTGAGCAGGCGTCAAGGAAGAGCGTGTCGGTATAGGCGTAACGATCCATGATGGACATGCTGTGGAAGAACGATATCTCTTCTTCCTCCTCCCTGGTCAGAATCCTTCCTTCAGGGATGATTCCCGGAAGCGTGTTTCTGTCGAGTCCGAGCACGAAGGCATGCCTGTAGTGCGGGCACTGGACGGCGTCAATCGGGACGACCTTGATTTCGTCGACCTTTTCCGCATGTCCTGCGGCATACGGTTCACTGAATGTCTCCTTGAGCTTTCCGGCAAATGCAGAGCTGTCAACCTCAATTCCGGCTGCAGAAAGTGAGAAGATCAGGTCTGTGAAACGTTTCCGTGACTCCTTCATGCGTCCGGTGATTCCCTCAAGTTCGATGCCTCTTGCCTTGACCGTCCTGGTGTTTTTTGCACTCTGTGCCGCATGTGCATCGAGGATTCCGTTTTTACTGAGAACGGACATGATGCCTGTTTTTTCGTCAAGCGGGTTCTTCATTGCATCAAGGTCAGAGAAGAGGGCGACTGTCTTTTTTCTGATGTCTTCGGCGAAGGCATTGCATTTTTCATGATACTCAAGATTCTCACCGGGATCTTCGGTGGAATAGAGCGCGTCATGCCATTCGGTCATCCACTGGTCCTCGGTTCTGGTGCCGGTCTTTCTGAGAAAGTTGTCAATCCTTGGCAGAAGCGAGTTCAGTTCACGAATTCTTTCGTCGATGCCTTCGTCTCTGCTGGAATCAGGCAGGATTAGCCCTGTTCTGAGCAGCCTGGTGATGTTTGACACTTCGTATCTGCGCGCTGGATCCTCGAACAGCGAGCGCAGCAGCTGCGGAAGGGGCAGGGAGGAAAGCGATGACTCATGCGTGAGGTTGAATGCCAGTCCGGCCTTTCTGAAGGCGCGGTCCGTCGCCTGAATGTAGTCCCTGTTCTTCGGCGGAAGATAGACGACAATGTCTCTTGCGTGCAGAGAATCGTCTTCTTCAAGCAGTCCGGTGGTTTTTCCTGCCACCCACTTTGCCTCGAGGTCAGGATCGAGGCACCTGGCCTTCGTGACGTCAACTTCATCGCATCTGCCTGGCTGACGTTTCATGACGTGTTCCCTGAAGAAACGCTTCATGTCGTCCGGGCCATATTTTTCAGATGCGTCCGGCAGAAAGACCTCGATGCTTTCTTCAGCCTTCTTCTTCAGATCGTCAAGCAGTTCGTCCTCCTGCCTGTTTCCGATTCTCTTCGGTCCGAAGTATGCGAGAAAGAAGTCTTCATTGAAACCTTCTCTGAGCAGGGCCAGCATCTCGTTCTTCGTTATGTACGGCGCCGCCAGTTCAAGGTACTTTTTGTAAATTACAATCAGATCCTCCATCTTTTTCTTGAAGGATTCGTTCTTCGATCTGTATTTTCTGAAGCCAAGGGCCGAGGCGGAATATCCGTCGTCAAGGAACCTGGAAAACAGGCTCTTCACGTTTCTGGCAAAGCCCGGATGTCCCGCACTCTTCCTGAATGTCTTCAGTTCATCCTTCGACTGCTCGATTGCAAGTGAGACGAGCTGGGTCTGGACGGCTCCGGTCAGTTCCGGCTTGCAGAACGCCGGGTGCCTGCCAGTCATTTCCCTTACGGCCATCCTCTCCGGCGTCGTGACGCAGATTCCTGCAGTCGCCATGGCAATCTGTGAGCTGCAGTTTCCCGCAAGATGCTTCAGTACGACAAGTTCAAGGTCATCAACCATGTCCGGCGTGGTCAGTATGTAGACTTTCCTGTCCTTCTTCGACCATTCGTCGACCTTGTTCAGGAGCCCGTTCAATTCTGAATTCATTTTTCATGTTCCCCCTTAAATAGTAGAGTCGCATTAATCATATCCCACTTGTGCGACAAATCATGACGTATGAAGCAAAATATTGAAAAAATTTCCGTGGATATTTTGTGAATTATATATATTTAACGATGCAGCATTGCGGTTGACTGCAGGATTTCCACCAGCTTTGGTGGACAGCTCTGCATTTTACTATAATCTGTCACTTCCGGCGTTTGCCAGCCTTACAGCTATGTCCCCGATGTCATGGCTGATGTTTTGCAGAGTTGATTTTCGGAATAACATTTGCATGCAGACTCCCCACGACATATGTTTTAGTCGCATTATGCCATTAAGCGAACAAGTGTTCAAGGAAAAGGGCCTGTACATTAATGATTTTTTGGCAAAATGCAGGGCGTTGGTTCTCATGCGGTTTCTGACAATCTTCGAAGCCTGACTCCGCCAGTTTTGGTGGAAGAGGCTCATAATTTCCACCAACTTTGGTGGGAGAGGTGCAGGATTTCCACTAGTTTTGGTGGGAGAGGCGTGAACTTTCATGAATAAAAATGAAATTTGTCATCAATGCGACACTAATTGTCGCAACGGGGCCGTAAGATAAAGACATCATCAAGCGGTGGTGCTGATGAAATCCGCTTGTGCGACACGATATTTTGTGCGACACGATATGTCGCGGGCGTGATGTATGATATGAGACACAGTTGTTGTTAAGGTTACAGAAAGGAAGATCATCATGAAAGAAGAATACATGTTTACCTATGAAAACATCAAGGCCTTGGGGAAGGCTGAGAAAATTGCGAGAGAAAAGGGAATTTCTGCGATTCAGACTGAGGATTATCTGATGGCGGCGCTTAAGACCGAGGATACGGGAATCGGCCGGCGGTTTTTTTCAGAAGGAATTGCCGCAAGTGACGTCGAAAGGGAAATCGAACAGGGCAGCCCCCTTGCAGAAGAGATTTCATACGATCATCCGGAATACAGTTACAGGGAAGCTTCCGACCATTTCAAGATGATTAAGGCATCAGACGTTCTGATCAAGGAGGAGAGGCCAAGCGACACAGTTCTGGATGGACTTGATCTTCCGGTTTCAGAGGAGCTGCAGAAGGCAATTGATTATGGAAGAAACTATGCAGTGCAGAATTCGGGAGGAGAGGGCATTGATACAATCTATGTCATGCTGGGAATTGCCAGGGAATGCTCGTCGAATGCATACCGGATTGTCTACAAGCTGATGGTCAGGAACAACAAGATCAGCGATGCTGAAAGCAATGCGGTATTCAACAGGATGCTCCTGTTCAGGTCGTACTTAAGCGAGTACAATGACGGATATGAAAGAAGACAAAAGGCTGAAAAGACGGCAAAGGCAAAAAAGATAACAGGTGAAGACGGTATCCTGGCCAACCCGTATGCTTCTCTGATTGACGCCATCACAGTTGACCTGACGGACAGGGCAAGGCGGGGCGAATTGTCACCCGCAATCGGACGTGACTCCGAAATCGAACGGCTGGCAACAATCCTGCTCAGAAACAACAAGAACAATGCCGTGCTTCTCGGCAAGGCAGGCATCGGCAAGACCGCAATCATCGAGGGTCTGGCCGTGAAGATTGCGGAAAAGAAGATGGGCAGCCTGAATGACATAAGGATCAAGTCCCTTGATCCGGGACAGCTCATGAATCCGCTGGGGTTGAATGTGGGAGTCGTCACGCGTCTTCTTCAGGAGGCGGAAAGTGACAGAAATGTAATCTTCTTCATTGACGAAATGCACAGGTTTGCAATGAAAAGGTCACTTGTCGAATTTCTGAAGCCGGCGCTTGCCAGGGGAACGTTCCGTGTCATCGGCGCGTCGACGGAAGAGGAGTGGTCAAAAGCAATCGAGGGAAATCCAGCCCTCAGACGCCGCATCGAGGAGATTCACGTTGCCGAGCCGACGGTGAAGCAGGCGACGAAGATCGTCAAAAAGGCAAGAATCGGATACGAGAACCACTTTATGATGAACTACACGGATGAAGTGATGAATAACGTATGCGCCCTGGCGAAGAAGTTCTATCCTGAAAAGTCGCTGCCTGACTCCGCATTCACGCTGCTTGACAACACCGGAGCCCGCCTGGCCCTGAACAGCAGGACGTTTTGCAGGGAGAAAGAGGAGTATCAGAAAAGATACGATGACCTGAAGCAGCGCTTCGAAGAATCAAGGAAGAAGCGCTATAATGAAGAAGAAACCGCCCGTCTGTTCAGTGAACTCCAGAACATGTCAGCGGAAAGGAAAGCCAGCATGAACAGTGAGGCCAAACGCTACCGACGCAAGATTCGCCTGAAGGACGTCTTCGAGACCATCGAACGAGAAACGGGCAAGACGGCCGGAATGGAAGACATCGTGCCGGACAGCGTCCGGTTGAAGAAGCTGCCGGAAAAGCTTGGGCAAAGCGTCATTGGCCAGAGTACTGCCACTGAAGCAATGGCCCGTGCCGTGACCAGGGCGAAGTACGGCCTGAGAAGGAAGAACCGTCCGCTTGGGGTTTATCTCTTTGCCGGGCCAACAGGTGTCGGCAAGACCGAAACGGCCAAGGTCATTGCAGACGAGGCATTCAACGGCAATCTCATCAGGCTTGACATGAGCGAGTACAGCAGTGAAACGGGCAAGAAGCGCCTCCTTGGCTCCGATCCTGGATATGTCGGATACGGCGAAACCGACACGCTGATTGACAAGGTCAACCGGCAGCCGGAATCAGTCATCCTGTTTGACGAAATCGAAAAGGCCCACAGAAGCATCTTCGACCTCTTCCTGCAGCTGTTTGACGACGGAAGGCTGACGAATGCCCAGGGAAAGACCGGTGACTTCACGAAGTCACTGATCATCATGACGTCAAACATCGGCTTCGAGAGAAAGGAACCGACGCTTGGCTTCGGCGCAGAGGCCGACAGAGAACAGGCCATGATCGACAGCATCAACGACTCGCTTGCAGGATTCTTCCGGCCGGAATTTCTGAACCGCATTGACGAGAAGATTGTCTTCTCGTCGCTGGACTATGATGCCGTGCTGAAGATCACGGACCACCTGCTGGAAAAGGAAGCTGACATGATTGCCGAAAGCGGAGTCAGAATCAGATTCTCTCCGGAAGTGGCGAAGTTCATCGCCGACCGCTACTATGACGAGACAAACGGAGCGCGCCCGATTCAGCGCGGAATCGTCCGTGAAGTCGAGGACGTGCTGACGCAGAGCCTGATGGACGGAACGGTTCGCAAGGGCAAGGAAGCATATGCGGATGTTTTCGGCGGCTCAATCCGGATTGAACCGATGCTGGAGGTGAATCTGAAGCCGGTTGACCGGCAGGACGAATGTGACCTTGAAGAGAGAATGAACCGCGCCGTTGACGATGTGCTGAAGAATATGCAGTAACGACCAAAGAGACCTGAAAAAAACATGTCCCGAGCAAAAGACCCGGATAATTTGCGGCAACTGCAAATTATCCGGGTCTTTGTGCATCATGACAATTCTTCTGTTTATGATGGAAACAAGCAGGGAAAGTCTGTTTCATTTCCATGTATCAAAATGTCCGGAAATGAGGCGTTGCCCGTAATCTGAGGATGGAATTTACGGACAAATTCCAAAAATCAGTATTTTGCCCGTAATCCCGCCTTGTGCACTAATCGGGCAGGCGATGCGAAGCACTGCATTTTGCAGTTCATGTCTCAAAATTGAAGAAATTCCCCTGCTTCCTGTTCGGTCACTTGTCGTACATCCTGGCGGCGGCTGCCAGTTCCTTTTTGATCTCCCTGACCATGGACTCCGGACTTGTGACCTGAACCTTTGTACCCTGGCCCATCAGCCAGAATTTGGCTCCTTCGGGATAGTCCCTTATCTTGATCTTGACGTGGCCGTGTTTTCCGACCATGTCGTCTGAACTCACACTTCTGCCATATCTGTCGTAGCGTTCGATGATTTCGGCCTCATATCTGGCACTTCCGAAGTTGTCCAGCGCAGCCTCGATGGCGGGCGGCCAGCAGTAGAATTCGATTGCTTCGGGATAGTCATGCTCGCTGAAGGCGTTTGACGGGAACGGTCTTGAGGCCAGCTCTGACTTCTGTGATGACGGATAGTCGAGCCGTTCCTCTGACATCCTGACGTGCTTGATGCGGTCTACCCGGTATGTATTGAAGCTGTATCCTCTGTACATGACCTCGACTGCACGCAGATAGAGGTAGTACTTGTCGAAGACGATGGAAACCGGCAGCAGAGTCTTGTGTGACGTCCTGTTGTAGACGTTGGTGTAGGTGACGTCAATTGCACTGTAGTTGTCCTTGTCGTTGTAAGTTGCCTCGTAGAGGGTGGTCAGCTTTTCGAACGTGTCTTCCGAAGGATTGAAGTCCAGGGGATGGTTGTTGTCCTTGTATGAATCAAAGGCGTTCTTCAGAGCATTTCGCAAGGCGGTGTCCTGGATCTGTGCAAGCGACTGGAACATTGCCATGTTCAGGAGCGTGTCCATCATCTGGGTGAACTCTTCCTTGGCCAGAACACGACTTGATGCCAGAATCTCCGTCAGAAGAAGCAGTTGTGGTATGCCGAGGAAGCGTTTCGTATTTTCCGGCCGGTTCGTCAGACGATAGGTATCGCCTTCAGATTCCAGTTCCTTGTCCGTGTCGTTGTCTGCAAAGTATTCCCTGAGTGCCTTCACATCCCGCTGAAAGGTTCTTACACTTCTGCCGTACTTTTCTGTAAACTTTTCCTTTGAAATGGAACCGGTGGTTAAAAGCTCCATGGCAAGCTCGAAGCGGCGCACGGCTGCTGCTGCCTGATTTTCAGATGTCACTTCATTCACTCCAATCGTTGGTCATGACTTAACCTTACCACATAACAGCCGGCTGTGAGAAGAAATTTTATTTTATTTCCGGCGGACGACACAGTTTGTCGCACCCCCGCGGTATGATTGGTGCATGCTCTGAATTTGACGGGAGGATGAGGAAATGAATGAAGAACTGATTGATGAAGACTTGATTAACGAAGTGCTGGTAAGACAGCTCAATGACTACACACTTGGAAGGTTCAAGGACCGCCGGCTGCTGAAAGATTTTCCAGAGGAGCTTGGAAAGCGGGTAATCGGTCAGAAAGAGGCGGTTTCATGCATGATAAATGCAGTGCTGCGCGCAGAATACGGTCTGGCCAGGTCCGGACGTCCGCTTGGAGTCTATCTCTTTGCCGGACCCACCGGCGTCGGCAAGACTGAACTGGCCAAGGCCGTTGCCGACACGGCATTTGACGGGAATCTGATCAGAATCGACATGAGCGAGTACAGTACGCGCTGGTCAGCTTCGCGCCTTCTTGGTTCAAATCCCGGCTACGTCGGCTTCGGTGACACCAGGACCCTGGTGGACATGGTTAATGAAAAGCCGAAATCGATCATTTTGCTTGACGAGATTGAAAAGGCATACCCGACCATCTATGACCTGTTCCTTCAGGTCTTCGATGACGGGCGTCTGACCGACGGTGCAGGCAATACGGGTGACTTCACCAGGTCCTTAATCATCATGACGTCAAATCTCGGCTTCACCGGATCTTCTGCAAAGAGAATCAGAGTAAGCGGATTCGGGGCTGATGAAAGCTTTGACGACGTGGTTGAAGCGCGCGTGCGGGATGCAGTTTCAAGCTTCTTCCGGCCGGAATTTCTGAACAGAATGGACGGTCAGGTCATCTTCAGGTCCCTTAAGCCGGATGAAATCCGCAGAATCACGGAAATCGGCATTAAGGAAAAGCTTGAATGTCTCAGTTCATCCGATATCGGCGTCAACGTCACCATCGAGCCTGAAGTCATCGGCTTCATTGCGGAGAAGTACTATGACGAGGCAAACGGTGCCCGCCCGATCAGCCGCGGCATCGAAAGGGAAATCGGCGACAGACTGGTCGAAGGGTTGAGAAACAGGGATTTTCAGCGTCTTGACTCCGTGACGTTTGCAGTCCGGGATGGCGAACTGATCCTTGATGTTGAATCTGCCTTCGAACCGGACGATGAAGCTGAGCAGCTCGACGTGCCATTTTGATGAAGGGAGATTTCGGATGAGACTCATTAACAGGATTCTGCAGGCTGCAGTTGCCGTTTCGGCCGCAGTCCTGCTTTTCAAGATCAACCTGGACTTTGCGAACTGGTACTTCTTCGGCGACTTCTGGGAGCAGTGCAGGCACTTCGTTTCGCATCACCCGGTCTGGACCTTCCTGATCGGATATGCCTCGCTTTATCCACCGACCATTGCATACCTGGGATGGTACGGCTTCGTCGAGTTCCTGAAAAGAGGAACGATCGGAAGAAGCAGGAAATGATCAGGGAAGGCTGAGAAAAAGGCTGCTTCAAATTCAAGGCACGCATGATTCGTAATTGACTTTATGGATCATGCGTGTTTTTTGCCTTGGGCAGACATCTGTCATAAATCAGGGGCGTGACGGGAAGGTAGACCGGAATTCTTGATTTCGGAAAAAAACAGTTTGCAATTCAGTGCACGTTCCTCCCAAGCTTCGCACTTGAAAAATATGCCTCAAGTTTAAACCCGTATGAGCACCATAAATACTGGGCAGGCTGGTTGCAATTGCCACCATCTGGCTCATGCCGGCCATGATGTTATTCTTCGTCATCCGGTTGTGCCTCGATTCCATCTGGCGGGAATGGTTCCTGAACGAGATGCTTCCAGACGAAGGCATGTTCTGCAGGACGCTTGGCACCATGGCTGCGATGCATCTCATCAGCGGCTCCGAGGTGATGTCAGAAATCGTCCGGATGGGAATCTTCCGGCAGATGAAGTGAAAAACAGGAAACGTGGATACAGAACTCAGTCCGGACTCTGCATCCACGTTTCCTGTTGTTTCCGGGACAGCGCAGCCGGTCTGTCCTGATGCTTCTTCAATTTACAAATCACCTGTTCTGAATGTTGTGTATCCTTCATAATAGTAGCTGTGGTCAATGCCCTTCATGTAGATTTCACGGCTGCCGGTATCCTTTTTCAGCGCATTTTTCAGAACGTGCTTTATTTCGATGTCCCGGATCGGGCTGCGCTCAATTGCAAGAAGGTAGTCTTCCTTGTCAACAAGGCTCCAGTCGATGACCATGCCTGTATTGTTTCCAAGCATATGGTCAAGCCAGATTCTGGTGCTGCGCCCGTTGCCTTCCCTGAAAGGATGGGCAATGTTCATTTCTACGTATTTTTCAACAATCTCGTCAAAGTCCGACTGAGGCATGGCATCGATGCCTTCAAGAGCCGCATTGAGATACATGACGGGCGCAAAGCGGAAGTTTCCCTTGGCAAGATTGACATTCCTGACTTTTCCTGCAAACTCATAGATGTCTTCGAAAAGATATCTATGAATTACCTGCAGCGTCTCGAACCTGCCTGCGGGAAGGTTAATCAATATTCCCTTGTCAAAGAGCTCTGCAGCCTTCTTTTTGCTGATTCTCTCTTCCTCACGGGCAAGAATGACCGAGTCCGTAATGCCGAGTTTGTTTGCAAGCGACAAGATATCACCCCTCAATACCATGCAATTATACCACATATTCTCCTGTTAAATGCAGAGCCCACTTTTGGATAAAAGAGGCTGGGAAAAACTCTGTCCTGAACAATTCTTCATCGAAGACTGGAATTTACGGGCAAATCCCAGAAAACGCCATTTTGCCCGTAATCCCGCCTTGGCGCCTTGATTGAGCAGGCGATGCACAGCACTGCATTTTATAAAAAATGCCTGACAAACTCAGTCGAATTACGACCTCTGACATCATGTGCGGAGGAAATGTTGCCAGTGACTTCCGACCTCTGGGGACCGATATTTTCCTGCAGGTGAACTACTCGGCCATAAATGACCGAGCTTCTGGGAACACGAAGTAGTATTCAGGATGTTGCGCTGGTATTCCAGCTACCTGACTTACAGAACTCCGTTATTTTACCAGGGCCAGTCCCTGGCCAATGGCTTTTAACCCTTTGTGCAGGATGTTAACTGCCGCATTAACATCCCGGTCGTGGTGAATGCCGCACTTCGGACACGTCCATTCGCGGACTTCCAGCGGTTTTTTCCCGCTGTTAAAGCCACAGTTCGAACAGATCTGACTGGTGTAGTCAGGCTTCACTACAACTAATTGTCTGCCGTACCAGGCGCACTTGTATTCCAGCATTGCGCGGAATTGATACCAGCTTGCATTGGCAATTGACCTGGCCAGGTGGTGATTCTTCTGCAGATTCTTGGTTTTCAAATCTTCGATTACAATCACGTCATAGTTCCTGACCAAGTCAGTTGTCAGCTTATGAAGGTAGTCTCTGCGCTTATTGGCAATCCGTTGCTGGCAGCGGGCTTTATTGACTCTTGCACGCTGCCAGTTGGAATAATCATCAAGCTCTTCCAGATGGTCAGAGCGGTTATGATTC
>ERZ1034992.63-NODE-63-length-73183-cov-22.454204_pt1 | contig 73183 bp, 55 predicted proteins | sample MGYA00520695_ERZ1034992 | MGnify/ENA primary metagenome ERZ1034992 (study PRJEB33766, sample SAMN09781778) | gut metagenome | biome: gut microbiome | host: Homo sapiens | place: Madagascar | study: EMG produced TPA metagenomics assembly of the PRJNA485056 data set...
AAACAGGCATAAAAACAAACACACTATCGAGTTCACAAACAACACCCACACACCCCAAAACAGCCACAAAAAACCGCAACCATCAAAAAAGGGGAGGAAGCAACCACGCCACAATCACAAACCCACAACCACAAACAGTCTCAAAGGCTTGCAACCACCCGGCGCAACAACAAAAACAATACCCACCCCACACCAAACCGTCAAATCAACACAAACCCCAACCCGAACACCACCACACACCACCAAAACCGCAATATTTCGCCAAAAACAGGCCCTGACCAGCAAGAAAACAGCAAAACTGTGACCTGTCAGCGTTTTACAAACCACAAAACTAGACCATGATTGCGACCTAGATCTCCGTAGCAAACGCCGACTGTCACACGACGCCCAGACGTCGCCACATACAGACTCCTACACGCCGCCACATACATGCGCTTGCGTGCGTACGCGGCGACCACTGCCTCAAAGAACACTGGGCATAATCCAGATTTTCCCATCTACTCAAACGGAACAAATCCTGAGACAGTTCACAAACCTGGGCAGGCAGACACAAACCCTAAAACAACACGACACGCCACCAATAGACACACAAATTGTCCGGTAACCACTCAGCAAAGCACCACTATCGAGATGCAATTACCTGTTAGAAACGCGCTGTGGGGCGGAAACGTAGTGTTTCCGCCCCACAGGTGAGTCCAATCAGGAAATCAATGCGATTCCCATACGGACGCTTCAGTCGTCGAATTCGATGACAGCAAGGTTGCGACGGCCCTTGCGGATCAGCAGTCGATGACCAGCTAGAACGTCGTCAGCCGTGAACACAGCTTCCACGTCCTCAAACTTGACGTTGTTCAGGTAGGCACCACCGGAATCAATCGTGCGACGTGCGGCGCCTCGTCCCTTTTCCAAACCGGTTTCAACCAACGCGTCAACCATCGTTGCCTCACCGAGCTTCAGAGTTGCGCGAGGAAGGTCCGACGTAGCAGAAGCCAAGGTGTCCGCATCGATTGCGCGCAGATCTCCGCCACCCCAGAGGGCGTTGGTTGCAGTAAGAACACGCTCATACTCTTCTTCACCGTGAACAAGCTTCGTCACCTCAGCCGCCAGAGCCTTCTGGGCTGCACGCGCATGAGGACGCTCTGCAACCTCAACCTCAAGCTCTTCAATGCGAGCACGGTCAAGGAAGGTGAAGATCTTCAGGAAGCGAACAACATCGGCGTCCTCAACCTGCAGCCAGAACTGGTAGAAGGCGTAGGGGCTCATCATCGTCGGGTCGAGCCAAATCGCACCGCCCTCGGACTTACCGAATTTCGTGCCATCAGCCTTCGTAATAATCGGAGTCGTCAGCACGTGCGACACATCGCCGTCAACCTTACGAATCAAGTCAACGCCACCGATCATGTTGCCCCACTGATCGTTACCGCCGGTCTCAAGAGTGGCACCGTAACGGCGATGCAGTTCAAGGAAGTCGTTCGCCTGCAGGATCTGGTAGGAGAACTCCGTGTAGGAAATGCCCTCATCCGATGCCAAACGGCGCGCAACGATGTCCTTACCGAGCATCGTGCCAACGCGGAAGTACTTACCGATACCGCGGAGCAAATCAATGGCGCTTAGTTCCTCAGTCCAGTCGAGGTTGTTCACCATCGTCGCCGCGGCTGCTCCTTCAAAATCGAGGAAACGCGAGATCTGGTTGCGCAGATTGTCTGCCCAACCGCGAACGACCTCGGTCGGCTGCAGCTGACGCTCACCCGATTGACGCGGATCGCCAATCTGACCGGTTGCCCCACCAACAAGTGCGAGTGGCTTATGACCGGCCAGCTGCAGGTGACGCATCAGAAGAATTTGAACAAGGTGTCCGTGGTGCAGAGAAGCTGCGGTCGGATCGAAGCCACAATAAAAGGTGACCGGCCCGGCGTTCAGGTGCTCGCGAAGAGCATCAATGTCGGTGTGCTGGGCGATGAGACCCCTCCACTGGAGGTCATCCAGAATGTCGGTCACTTTAATTCCTTCCATTTCGGCTCGAAGTAGCCGAGGCTATCTTAGCGGGTTGGGGTGGACGCCCATTCACGGCATCCAGCAATACGGACAGCAAGTGCTTGTCGTTGTTCCTCAACGCGAACAGGAGCAGTTCCGCCCTTCCCGAGTCGCGCGGATACAGATCCTACGACGTTCAGGACTTCGCGGACATCCGGGGTCAGATACGACGAGGCCGAGGTCAATTCTTCATCGCTGAGATCAGCAAGCTCGATGCCACGTCGCTCTGCCATCTTGACGCAAGCTCCAGAGATTTCGTGCGCGCTACGGAAGGGCACTCCCCTACGCACAAGCCACTCTGCGATGTCCGTGGCAAGCGAGAATCCCTGAGGTGCGAGCTCCGCCATGCGCTCTAAATTAAGGGTCATCGTTTCGATCATTCCCGACACAGCGGGCAGCAAAACATCGAGCGTATCCAGCTGATCGAAGACCGGTTCTTTGTCTTCTTGAAGATCGCGATCGTATGCCAGCGGGATGCCCTTGAGCACCGTCAATAGGCTCATCAGATCACCGATCAGGCGACCAGCCTTACCGCGGGCGAGTTCAGCCACATCGGGATTCTTCTTCTGAGGCATGATCGACGATCCTGTTGAGAAAGAATCATCGAGAGTCACGTAGTCGAATTCTTTGGTGTTCCACATGATGATTTCTTCGCTGAGCCGAGAGATATCAACGCCGATCATCGCAAGGATAAAAGAGCACTCCGCAACGATGTCACGCGACGCGGTTCCATCGATCGAATTATCCACCGAATCATCAAAGCCGAGCTGACGAGCAACAGCCTGCGGATCCATGCCGAGAGTATTACCTGCCAGAGCGCCCGAACCATAGGGAGAAATCGCGGCACGCTTATCCCAATCGGCAAAACGTTCAACGTCGCGAATCAGAGGCCAGGCGTGTGCCATCAGATGATGGGCCACCAAAACGGGTTGTGCGTGTTGCATATGAGTACGCCCCGGCATAACAGCATCACCAGCACGTTCAGCCTGCGACATAATCGCGTCCGCAACCTCCAAGACGAGGCTCGCAATATGGCGCGTCTCGTCACGCAAGTACATGCGGATCAGTGTTGCAATCTGATCATTACGCGAACGCCCCGCACGCAACTTTCCGCCAAGCTCACTACCTGCACGCTCAAGCAAACCACGCTCGAGTGCCGTATGGACATCCTCATCGTCCGGCGATGGAACAAACGCACCCGACGCGACATCGGCATCCAATTGCGCCAACGCTGTATGCATCGCATCGATTTCATCATCGCTTAAGAGGCCAGCCTCGTACAGCGCGTCAGCGTGGGCATGAGAACCAGCAATGTCCACATGCGCTAGACGCCAATCGAAATGGGTAGAAACTGAAAGGGCTGCGAGCGCCTGCGCGGGACCACCGGAAAAACGGCCGCCCCACAAAGCGGTCGGTGTTGTTGTCTCTTGTGAAGTCACGGGTTCATCATTCCTTGCCCTCGCGACAAACTCCAATTCGCGAGACGTTTAAACGGACCATATTTTGCAAACAGTGAAGCAAACGGTTGTTTCTTCGCCACCCACGCTGCCAAGATGACAAAAAGAATCCAGTTGCCTTCAAACAAAAGGCGGGATTCAACCGTCGACTGAATAATCAATGCCGAAGCAATCATTGCTGGCATTACAACCCTGCGGGATTCATCGATATGGCGCACAGCGTAAATGAACGTGCCGAAGAATACCGTCGCAACGGCGACGCTCAGAATTGAGACTCCGATAATGCCTGTCTGGAAAAGGGCCTCGATAAACGAGTTGTGAGCCTGAGTTGTCGGAGTTCCATCACCGCGACGAATGAAATTCGAAAAAACAGGCACATCCCCCTGATAGCCAATAGTGAAGCCCCATCCGAGAATCGGATGCTGGCTCCACATGGGAACAAGCGCCTTCCAGATGTCACCACGACCTGAAAAATCCGGGGAACGACCAAGGAAGTCAGTGATCGCCAAACGATTAAACAGTGCGATCACCGCTCCTGTCAGAGTCAGCGAGGTAATCAAAGAAATCAGGGCGGGACGATGAGGACGCGTCACCGACTTCACCAAACCGAAGGACATTGCGATCGCCATACAGATGATGACCGCGACGGTGACCGTTCCTGAACGCGTCAGAGTGATTGTCACAATCGAAATGATCAGCCAGATAATCGTTGACGTCGTGTTTTTATACGTTGACATCCATTTGACAAGCAAACAGAGAATCAACAGCAACGCAATAAACGCAAGTGGATTCCGGTTGCCGGGGAAGCCTTGAATAGGGCCGCCATTAAAAAGATCTCCATAAACCCAATAGGACATATCGGGCACGGATTCCCCAGCACGGATCATTGGAATCGGAGCTAAGCGCTGTTTCCAGATAAGAGCGGTGAACAGCTCAAGAGCGTAGGAAACAATCAGAATGACCTTGAACGAAACGATGAGAAGATTCGCTGTTTCCGTAAACGTGTAGCAGGCAGAAATTGCCAAACCTGTAAGAGTCACGCCGATTGTCACGACGGCAAACATCGCAGAATAATGCGGATATTGCGACCATATGACCGATAAAGCACACCACATGACGAACAGCAGTGTGGCAAGTGGATACGCAGCCTGTGTGAAACGAATCTGATTGAGATGCATCAGACATGCCAAAGCAACGAATAGTGTCACCATGACAACGGAAGACCCGTAGAAGCCGACGATATTACGTACGCCTTGGCCTGCGAATCCTAGAAAGAAGATTGCAATGGTGACGATATCTAAGGCTCGACGCTCAGGCGTCGTCTTCGCTCTATACCTGCGTAGAAACTCAACCGACTCTTTCATCGTGACCACTCTAGCGAAAGAACGTGCCACGCCCCGGTGTCCATTGGGCACACTTAGATAAAGAAAACACGTGTGCCCAAGGAAATTGACCTTGGGCACACGTGCATATCAGTGTTTGTCTGACCAGACGAGCGTCTGCTCAGTAGCCCTGCGAGTTACCCAGACGGACGTCACGAGCAGCCGCAAGCTTCGACTGCAGACCGTAGATATCAATGAATCCACGCGACGAGGACTGATCGAAGCTATCGCCAGTCTCGTAGGTTGCCAGGTTGAAGTCATACAGTGAGGCATCGGAACTCCGTCCGTTCACAGTTGCACGGCCACCGTGCAGAACCATACGAATATCACCGGTCACATACTGCTGAGTATCTTCAATGAACGCATCCATGGACTTCTTCAACGGTGAGTACCATTGGGCTTCATAGACCAATTCACCCCACATCTGCTCAAGACCACGCTTGTAACGGCGCTGCATGCGTTCGAGGGTGATGGATTCCAGAGCCTGGTGTGCTTCGATCAAAGCGAGAGCACCGGGGGCCTCGTAAATCTCACGTGACTTGATGCCAACCAGACGATCTTCGACCATGTCAATACGACCGATGCCTTGAGCGCCTGCACGGCGGTTCAGCTCTTGGATTGCTTCAAGCGGGGTGACTGCGCGACCGTCAATGGCTACCGGGATACCCTTTTCGAAGGAAATGACAACCTCATCCGGAAGTGGCGGGTAAGTCGGATCATCGGTGTAAACGTAGACGTCCTTGGTCGGCGCGTTCCACAGGTCTTCAAGGAAGCCAGTTTCGATTGCTCGACCCCACACGTTCTGGTCGATCGAGAACGGGTTATGCTTCGTCGTTTCGATCGGCAGGTGGTGCTTCTCGGCGTATTCGATAGCAACGTCACGCGTCAGCGCAAGGTCACGAACCGGCGAGATGCAGTCCATGTCGGGGGCCATCGACGTAATCGAAACCTCGAAACGCACCTGGTCGTTACCCTTGCCGGTGCAACCGTGAGCAACAGTGTGTGCACCAAATTCGCGCGCAGCCTTCACCAGGTGCTTGGCGATCACGGGACGGGACAGAGCTGAAACCAGCGGGTATTTACCTTCATAGAGGGCATTCGCCTTCAGTGCCGGCATGCAGTATTCGTTGGCGAACTCGTCGCGAGCGTCTGCGACGTAGGCTTCCACCGCACCGCAGTCGAGTGCGCGCTGGCGGATGACCTCGAGGTCTTCGCCGCCCTGCCCCACGTCAACTGCAACCGCAACGACCTCGCGACCGGTCTGTTCGCCGATCCAACCAATAGCAACGGAGGTGTCCAAACCACCCGAGTATGCGAGGACAACGCGGTCCTTATGCTCTGCCATGTTGTATTCCTTCTCTGATGAAAGTGTGAGAGTGGAGTGAATAAGAAAAGTGTGGGTTCAGTGAGTGGAAGATCCGGGTTCAGCAAGATCCATCAGGTACGACTGCGTCTGCTGCGCATCTTCAGAAGATCGACAAATCACAAGGATTGTGTCGTCGCCCGCGATTGTTCCCGCAACCGCGTCAAGACGAACAGCGTCAATAGCTGACGCCAAGAGATTAGCTGCCCCAACCGTTGTCCTGAGCACCAGCTGATGGTCGACAAGGATTGAGGTAACGAGGATCGACTGGCACCATTTCTGCAAGCGTTCATGTCCGGCTTCACCTTCGTGGGTTGCTCCCCCATCAATATCGGGAACGGAGTAGATGCGAGTGCCGTCAGCCACACGAATCTTTGTCGCACGCATATCGACAAGGTCGCGCGACAGAGTTGCCTGAGTAACGTCAATACCTTGCTCACGCAACAGATCGCGAAGATCCTTTTGCGAACCGATTGATCCGCTAGCAAGAATTGAACGAATTGCTTCACGCCGCGCAGCGGGCGTTTGTGTGCTTCGATCTCCCATATGCATGATTATACACAACTATGCATAAATTGCACAATGGTGCGAGGCACCGAAATCAGCGCTGTTCGAGCTCCTTCAGAATCGAATCAGTCCACTCGTTGATCTCATCCCAGTCGCGGAAATCGCCTTCCACAACACCGGCAAGACGCGCAACCGAGCGTTCACGCAACGAAAGCAACGATGGGGTGTAGCGACCAGCAAAAGAATGAAGATCAATAGCACTGACGCGAGTCAGAAGCGGGCCGATACGAGTCGGATCCTGAGGGGCATGCTTCGGAACACCATTCATACCAACCGAGAATGCCCACACGGGCTTGTTTTCAAGCTGGGTACTAAAACGATCCATGAAATCGTGCGCTTCATCCATCCACTGCAGGATATAAACAGCCGAACCGCAAATCACAGCGTCATAAGCGTCAACAGAAGTAACATCCTCCGGCGCGATGCGATCAGCCGTGTGACCGGCATCTTCGAGTCGCCTCGCAATCGCGTCAGCAACTTCGTTTGTTGAACCATGCTTTGAAGAGGCAGTGACAAGGATATGCATAGCTATAAGTGTGGCAGAAAGCTGGGCTGGAGTCGCGCTGATATCTCGTACTGAGTCAAGATACACAAGGCTCGGACTCCAGCCCGGCTGTTCTATCGGTCATCGTGGCCCGTCAGGGGCCTCGTTAACTAGGAGCGCAACTGTGCTCCCAGCACCTTGCCCGCCTTCGCGACGACACTTTCGCGAACCTCACGAACCTCGTCGGCACTCAGCGTGCGATCCGGCGCACGCAACTTCAGAGCGAACGCCAGCGAGCGAACGTCAGCGCCAAGTGCCTCGGATTCGAAGATGTCGAACAGCGTTACTTCTTCAAGCAACGCTCCCCCGCCCTGGCGAACAACCTGCTCGACGCGAGCAACAGGGATCGACTTCGACACAACAAGAGCGATGTCTTCCTTCGCAATCGGGTAGGTCGAGACGGGCTTCACCTGCGTCGGCTCACCGCTCATCGCCTCAATCAGAGCAGACAGATCAATCTCTGCGGCGCACGAACGGGCCGGCAAGCCAAACGACTTGCACACGCCGGGGTGGAGTTCGCCAGCCATCGCGATATCAATCAGATCGCGACCACGGCGGACGAATACGCGAGCAACACGGCCCGGATGCCACGGAGCAACATCAGCCGGATCCGATGCAGGTTCAGGCATCAGCGGACCGGGCACCTTCTTGTAGTCGGCATCCCACGCGCGAGTGACCTCAATGCGAACGCCCAGAAGAGACGCAATATTCTCGACCGTTTCAAGAGCATCCGACCATGCGAACGTGCGAGCAGGCTCGACAACCGGCGAAGCCGAGGCGCGACCGGCAAGGACAACACCCACATGCCACGGCTGAGCAGGAGTGCCAGCACGCAGTCCAGCAAGTTCCTCAGCAGTCGGGCGTTGTTCAGCGCTCAGAAGATCGGCAGGAACTGTGCCTGCAGGGCGAACAACAAGTCCGGTTTCAAACAGCGCCACACGGTCGCTACCGCGTGCAACGTTGCGTCCGGCAGTGTCAAGCAAGGTGTCAATGATCGAGGTGCGCAACAGAGGTGCATCATCAGCAAGCGGGTTACGAAGCTTCAGAGCCTGACGACGGTCATCGCCCTGAGCGAGGCGCTGACGATCAAAGGAATCCGAAACGAACGGATAGCTGAGAACCTCAACCAAACCAGAAGCTGCAAGCGACGCAGAAACGTGACGACGCGCCTGCTGAGCTTCAGTCAAACCAGCACCGGCAGGAGCCGACGGCAGAATCGACGGAATAGTGTCGAAACCGTCAAGACGCGCAATTTCCTCGACTAGGTGGGCAGAACCGGTCAGGTCGGGACGCCACGTCGGAACGGTCACGTTGAAGATTCCATCTTCGATTTCGTCGAGCGTGCAACCAATTTCAGTGAGAAGCTCCTCAACGCGTTCCTTCGAGTAGTCAACGCCGATCAAGCGGGCGGCATCGGTGTACGGGAAACGAATTGACGAGGCCGGCGCGACTTCGTTGAAGTCGGACACTGCTGCATCTGCCATTCCCCCGCCGTACTCAACCAGCAGGTCAACAGCTCGTTGAGCTGCGACAGGAGCAAGCTGGGGATCAGTGCCACGTTCGAAGCGCTTCGACGCTTCAGACGGCAGGTGGTGACGACGTGCGGTACGGGCGACCGACACCGCATCAAAGTGAGCGGCTTCGAGGAGAATATCCGTCGTGGAATCCTCGACCTCCGAATACTGGCCACCCATAACACCGGCCATGCCGATGATGCGTGATCCTTCACCGTTCGGAGAATCCGTGATCAGCAGATCCTGCGGATCCAGTTGCCGATCGACCTCATCCAGCGTGGTCAGACGCTCACCGGCGCGTGCGCGACGGACAACGATCGGAGCTTCAAGAGCATTCAGGTCGTAGGCGTGCATTGGCTGCCCAAGGTCGAGCATCACGTAGTTGGTGATGTCAACGGCCAGGGAGAGGCTACGCATTCCTGCTGCTTCGAGACGCTCGATCATCCAACGCGGGCTGGGAGCCGAGGGGTTCACGCCACGAACAATGCGGGTAACAAAACGGTCCGCACCGGGCTTACCGTGGATCGGCGCGTCGTCTGCGATACGCACCTCGAATCCGTCAGCGGTTGCCTGAGGCACCGAAGCGACGAGGTTTCCAACCAGAGCGGGATCCGTGAACTTCGCACCCGTCGAGTGCGCGAATTCGCGTGCGACACCGCGCATTGAGAAGCAGTAACCGCGGTCAGGGGTCACGTTGATCTCAAGAGTCTCTTCGCCCAAGCCGAGGAAACCGAGCAGGTCAGAACCCGGAGCAGGAATCTCACGGTCCGGGAAGTACTTCGGCAACACGATGATGCCATCGTGCTCGTTGCCCAGTCCCAGTTCGCGGGCAGAGCAAATCATGCCATCGGAAATATGACCGTAGGTCTTACGCGCTGCAATCGCGAAATCGCCGGGAAGAACTGCACCGGGCAGGGAAACAACAACGAGATCGCCCTCAACGAAGTTGTGAGCACCGCAGATGATGCCACGGCTTGGCAGATCCGAAGGTTCCTTACCGGTACCCGGCTCGTCGTTGTACTGACCAACGTCGACGCGACAGTAATTGACAGTCTTGCCATTGGAGGCAGTTTCCTTCACCAGGGTCAGAACCTTGCCAACAACCAGCGGACCGGTGACCTTTGCGGGGTGGATTACCTCTTCTTCCAGACCAACCTTCACCAGCGCTGCTGCAAGCTGCGCAGCATCAAGCTCAGCGGGAACCTCGACGTGATCGGCGAGCCAAGAAATCGGAACCATTGGCATGTCAGTGTCCCTTTCCAATCAAACCGAACTGCTGGCTGAAACGAACGTCACCTTCAACGATGTCGTGCATGTCAGCAATTCCGTGGCGGAGCATGAGGGTGCGTTCAATACCCATACCGAATGCGAAACCGGTGTAGACCTCCGGGTCAATTCCGTTTGCCCTGAGAACGTTGGGGTTCACCATGCCGCAACCACCGACTTCAATCCAGCCGGCGCCACCCTTCTTCTGCGGGAACCAAATATCAAGTTCGGCGCTGGGCTCAGTGAAGGGGAAGAACGACGGGCGCAGGCGCGCCTTCGCTTCGGGACCGAACATTGCCTGAGCAAAGTGATCGAGTACGCCCTTCAGGTGCGCCATGGTCAGGCCCTTATCAACGGCCAAACCTTCGACCTGGTGGAAGACCGGGGTGTGCGTCGCGTCGAGAGCGTCAGAACGGAACACTTTGCCTGGGCATGCGACGTACAGCGGGACACCACGGTCAAGCATGGCACGCGACTGCACCGGCGACGTGTGAGTACGCATCACGAGGTGCCCATCATCAGCGTTCTGACCACCAGCAGAAGTGCCGTCAACGTAGAACGTGTCCTGCATCTGACGAGCCGGGTGGTCGATGTCGAAGTTCAGGGAGTCGAAGTTAAACCATTCGTGTTCAACTTCGGGGCCTTCAGCGATAGCCCAACCCATGGATGTAAACACATCTTCGATCTCTTCAATGAGAGTCTCGATCGGGTGACGTGCACCCGTCACCGTGCGATGTCCACCGGCAGTCACATCGACGGATTCTTCGCGAAGAACACGTGCCTCGTTCTCAGCTTCAAGCACCTCTTGACGGGCGGCGAGAGCCTTCGAAATCTGGCCACGAGCGCCACCGAGGTTCTTACCTGCAGTGCCACGGTCTTTGGGTTCGAGGGAACCGATGATGCGGTTGGCTGCGACCAGCGGGGCGTTGTCGCCAAGGATCGCTTGCTTTGTGGCCTTGAGTTCTTCAAGTGAAGATGCGGCTTCAATATCTGAAAGTGCAGCTGTGACGAGGGCGTCGACGGCTGCGCTATCCAGTGGATTGAGGTCAGGGGCTTCCTGGGCCATGTCCTGTTTCCTCCAATTAGATCTCGTTTTGAACGCACTATATGCCCTGCCATGATAGTCCGAGCCTGCAAGATACTGCGTTGTCGTCCACATGGGGTCACTCACGCTGGCTTCATATCTTCGTTGTCTGCTCCAGTCAGCGTCATACAGGAGCCTCGTTGCCTGGCCATCTGCCCGAGGTGAACGAAAGGACTAGTCTTATTGGTATGACTCATGCATCTGATTTAGCCAAGCGTGCGCCACTTGGAACCTTGAAACCGGGAACTATCTCCCCTGTTCGTTTAGTCCCATCTCATATTGATCGTCCTGAATACATGTTCCACGAGGGTCCGGAGCGCGTGACTGCGTCGGATATTAAGGACGTGTCGACGATCGAGCGTATTCGTCACGCGGGCCGTATTGCTGCTCAAGCTCTGGAGGCTGTGGGCAAGAGCGTCGCACCGGGCGTGACGACCGACGAACTCGACCGTATTGGCCACGAGTTCCTCATTGACAACAATGCCTACCCGTCATGCTTGGGGTACATGGGTTTCCCGAAGGCTCTGTGCACGTCGATCAACGAGGTCATCTGCCACGGTATTCCCGACGATCGCCCGTTGGAAGAAGGCGACATCGTGAACGTTGATATCACCGCCTATGTTGATGGTGTTCACGGTGATACCTGCGCGATGTTCGAGGTTGGCAAGGTCGACGAGGAATCGCACCTTCTGATTGAACGCACGCATGAAGCGATGATGCGTGGCATTAAGGCTGTTGGTCCGGGTCGTGAAATCAACGTGATCGGTCGCGTCATTGAACGTTATGCGAAGCGTTTCGACTACGGCGTGATCCGCGATTACACGGGGCACGGTGTAGGCGAGGCCTTCCACTCCGGTCTGATTGTTCCTCACTACGATGCCGCACCCGCGTATTCGACGATGATGGAGCCCGGAATGGTCTTCACGATTGAGCCGATGTTGACCCTTGGTGGCATTGATTGGGAGCAGTGGGACGATAACTGGACCGTTGTGACCGCTGACCGTTCACGTACTGCTCAGTTTGAGCACACCATCGTTGTCACCGAAGCCGGTGCGGAAATTTTGACTCTTCCGTAAGCCTGAGGCTGGCACATTTTTGCTGATCGACGAGGCCGCGCGGACGTAAGTGTTCGCGTGGCCTTGTTGCTCGGCGCTACGATATGATATCGACCGAGTCGAACAATGATGTTTCGGAAGGGATCATTCGCACAATGACAACCGTTGGATGTGGAATCGATATTGGTGGATCTGGCGTGAAAGCAGCGCTGGTCGACCTGGAGACTGGTGAGTTCATCGGCGAACGTATTCGCATTGAAACGCCCAAGCCTGCAACCCCTGATGCAGTTGCTGATGTTTGCCGTCAGCTTCTTGAAGGTCTTGAGGTTGCCTCCGATATTCCTGTCGGAATTACCTTCCCAGCTCCAGTGATTCACGGCGTTATTCCTTTTATGGCGAATCTGGATGAGTCGTGGGTTGGTGTGAATGTCATTGAGCTGATGGAAAAGCACCTTGGTCGCACGGTTGTTCCACTCAACGACGCTGATGCTGCTGGCCTGGCAGAGGTCGTATACGGTGCTGCGAAGAATGTCCCGGGTCTGGTCATTGTAACGACGCTCGGTACAGGCATCGGTTCGGCTCTGATTATGGACGGCAAGCTCGTCCCCAACTCTGAGCTCGGCCACCTTGAGATCGACGGCCACGACGCCGAGACCCGTGCTTCGTCCGGTCAGAAGACGCTTCAGGATCTGTCGTGGAAGAAGTGGGCGAAGCGCCTTCAGAAGTACTACAGTCACGTTGAAATGTTGTTCAGCCCCGACCTGTTCGTGGTCGGCGGTGGCGTGTCGAAGAACCACGCGAAGTTCATGCCGCTGCTTGATCTGAAGACAAAGATGGTCCCGGCTGAGCTTCGTAATACCGCCGGCATCGTCGGTGCAGCGTGGTATGCGGCCTCCAGGCCTCGTGAATAATTCACTCGCACAACCTTGAAGGCAACTACCTACTCGGTAGCGCACAGTAACGTAGGGTGGCGTGCCATCAATCAGGCATTCTTTATCCGCAGTATTAGCCGTTGAAAGAAAACGAAGGAGTAAGCGCTTCCGGCGCGGAATGTATAGCGGAGGCGTCACTTATCGTCCTCGCCACGAGCAGGCTGGACACGCGCTCCATAGCTCCACGCACGATTCATTCATCAGTGCAATGGAATTCTTCCTTCTGCCTCCCCACCCGTCTTACCGCGCGCGTTCTTTATTAGTCACGCTGAGCGAGACCCCGCAGAACGTACTGCAGGATGCCACCGTGTCGATAGTAGTCAGCCTCACCGGGCGTATCGATACGTAGGCGCGCATCGAAGGTAACGGAGGTACCATCTTCGCGCAGGGCTTCGACCGTCAGAACCTGCGGGGTTATGCCCTGATTCAATGCGGTGACACCGTGGATTGAGAAGACCTCATCACCGGTCAATCCCAAAGAGTCACGCGTCTGCCCTTCGAGGAACTGCAAGGGCAAGACGCCCATGCCGATCAGGTTCGAGCGGTGAATACGTTCAAAGGATTCAGCGATCACGGCCTTCACGCCGAGCAACGAGGTTCCCTTTGCTGCCCAGTCACGCGACGAGCCAGAACCGTATTCCTTGCCGCCGAGGACAACGAGGGGTGTGCCCATGGCGCGATAGTCGACGCTGGCGTCATACACGGTTGAAACCGGTGCACCCGGGCGAGCAAAGTTCTTCGTGAAACCGCCTTCAACACCGGGAAGCATCTCGTTACGAATACGGATATTTGCGAACGTACCGCGGATCATGACCTCATGGTTGCCTCGGCGAGAACCGTAGGAGTTGAAGTCCTTGCGCTCGACTCCGTGGCTCATTAGGTACTGCCCCGCGGGGGTTTCCGGCTTGAAAGCGCCAGCCGGCGAAATGTGGTCGGTTGTCACCGAGTCGCCGAGCTTCAGCAGAACGCGAGCACCTTCGATATCCGAGACTGGAGCAGGCTCCAGGCTCATGCCCTCGAAATACGGGGGCTTACGCACGTAGGTGGATTCTTCGTTCCATGCGAAAACATGGCCTTCGGGGGTGTTCAGAGAGCACCAGCGTTCATCGCCAGCGAAGACATCCGCGTAGTCGTTTTCGAACATGGAGCGGTTGATCGACGCGTCGATTGTTTTTTGTACTTCGTCGGCGTCCGGCCAGATATCGCGCAGATAGACTTCTAAACCATCTGCGGGGTCGATTCCCAGCGGATCATTCTCGAAGTCGAAGTCCATCGTGCCAGCCAACGCGTAGGCGATGACAAGTGGCGGGGACGCCAGGTAATTCATCTTCACGTCGGGGTTGATGCGACCTTCGAAGTTACGGTTGCCCGACAGAACCGACACGACAGCGAGGTCGTTGTCGTTCACCGCAGCAGAAACCTCGGGAGCTAGCGGGCCAGAGTTACCGATACAGGTAGCGCACCCATAGCCAACCAGGTTGAAGCCCAGAGCATTGAGATCGTCCCAGAGGCCTGCCTTCTCATAGTAGTCGGTGACAACCTTGGAACCGGGTGCCAGAGAAGTCTTCACCCACGGCTTCGACGTCAGACCACGCTTCACAGCGTTACGTGCCAGCAGACCGGCAGCCAACATGACCGATGGGTTCGACGTATTCGTGCACGAAGTGATCGACGCGATCGCCACATCACCGTGGTTCAGGCGAGTCTTCGTCCCATTGGCCAGCATCAACTCAACATCCTCACGCGGACCATCCGGCGCGTAGGTGCCGATCGTCTTCTCGAACATATCTTTCGAGTCCGACAGCTCGATACGGTCCTGCGGGCGCTTCGGGCCTGCAATCGAAGGAACAACCGTCGACAGATCGAGTTCAAGGTATTCGGAATAGCGGGCTTCACGTGAAGGATCGTGCCAGAGACCCTGCTTCTTCGCGTATGCCTCAACTAGGGCAATCGATTCTTCGCTCCGACCCGTCAGGCGCAGATAGTCAAGCGTGACCTCGTCGATTGGGAAGATGGCGGCAGTGGAGCCGAACTCCGGCGACATATTGCCGATCGTTGCGCGGTTCGCGAGCGGAACTGCGCCCACGCCGTCGCCGTAGAACTCGATGAACTTGCCGACGACTCCGTGTGCGCGCAGCATCTGCGTAATCGTGAGCACGACATCGGTGGCGGTTGCGCCAGCGGGGATTTCACCCTTCAGCTTGAAGCCAACAACACGCGGAATCAGCATCGAAACAGGCTGGCCAAGCATGGCTGCTTCGGCTTCAATACCACCGACACCCCAGCCAAGCACGCCGAGACCGTTGACCATTGTGGTGTGCGAGTCAGTGCCGACGCAGGTGTCGGGGTAGGCCATCTTCGAGCCGTCGGCTTCATCCTTAACGAAAACCGTGCGGGCGAGGTGCTCAATGTTGACCTGGTGAACGATGCCGGTTGACGGCGGGACAACGCGGAAGTTGTCGAATGCACCCTGCCCCCAGCGGAGGAACTGGTAGCGTTCCTGGTTGCGTTCGTATTCGCGTTCAACATTGCGTTCGAATGCGATTGAGGTGCCGGCAACGTCAATCTGAACGGAGTGGTCGATGACCATTTCAGCGGGGGCCAGTGGGTTAATCAGAGTCGGGTCGCCACCGAGGTCAGCAACTGCTTCACGCATCGTTGCGAGGTCCACGATGCAGGGAACGCCGGTGAAATCCTGCATGATGACGCGCGCAGGGGTGAACTGGATTTCGGTGTCAGGCTCACCGTCCGGATCCCACGATGCGAGCGCTTTGATGTGCTCGGCAGTGATGTTTGCTCCGTCTTCGGTGCGCAACAGGTTTTCCGCAAGAACCTTCAGCGAGTACGGAAGCTTGTCGAGGCCATCGACCGCGTCAAGCGAGTAAATCGTGTAGTCCTGAGAATCAACGCTCAGGGTGGTTTGTGCTCCGAATGAGTTCACGGATGCCATGGCCCCTCCTCCACTGTTGCGCACACACTTAAGTATCTTGATATCAAGATTACTTGCTGACGCGGTGTCCGCAAGTAGAAATGGGACAGATTCGTTGAATTCAGACTTTTCGGCGAATTCTCGGCTTCCCTCAGGTAGCGTACGAGGCCCGCACACAACACTCGCCTCAGAAATCAACAACATCGGTGTACTGAAAAACCCGCGGATGTTGGTTCTCAGTTAACGAAAGGCGCAAAAGATGCCAGCAATTCATGCGAGCCAATCATATTGTCCATCCACACCATGTCTACCACCGGCCAAACGTGAAACCGCATTGATGGGAGGGTGAGACCAACTCATAGTCCATGCGCTCATGCAAACGAATCGATGACTCGTTCAGATGGGAATCAGCGCTAGGCAGTGCTCTCGTCCGTATTCGTAGCGCTGATCCGCAATAGCAGGCGGTGGCTGGCGGCCATCGCGAACAGCAAAAGCATGAGATAGTACGGGAATAGCGCGACAGAAACACGGTTCGCAATCAACCCAAAAAACGGTGGCATGGCGAGGGTGCCCACATAGGCGGTTGCCATCTGGACGCCGATAATCGCCTGCGATTTGTCCGCTCCGAAGCGCTCAGGTATTGCGTGGATGATGCTCGGATACACCGGAGCACACCCCAAACCAATCACCACAAGCCCCATCAACGCGATGATGTTATGGCCTGGGATCACCATGGTGGCGATACCGATGACAATCAAGGCTTCACCACCAATAATCATCTGATCGTCGCTAAATCGAATGGTCAGGAAACCACTGAGCGCCCGCCCCACCGTAATACCAACGAAGAACAGCGCTGCGTACGAAGCGGCGTCTTCAGCCGATACTCCGCGGTGGAGGTTCAGGTAGCTGGCAGCCCAGAGTCCAGCTGTAGCTTCGATCGCGCAGTAGCAGAAGAAAGCGAGCATCACTGCTTTTGCGCCACGGATGCGAAGAATCTGCGCCGGGGTCACAGGGGTACGAGGCCGCGCTTGACGATCATCAGCATTCGCCTGGTGTGTGGGCGCGGAGTTGGCGTCACCCGCACCGATATTGACAGGTGTTTTCTTCCATAGGGGAAGACTGATGAAGAGCAACGCCGCCAAGGCGATCTGCAACAGGCCAATGATTCGATACCCACCAGCCCAACCAGCATGCCCGGTAAGCGCGTACCCCATGATGTACGGGCCAAGGCTGGCGCCTACGCCCCACATGCAGTGCAACCAGCTCATATGTCGCGACTTGTAATGAAGAGCGACGAAGTTGTTCAGCGACGCATCAACGCTACCCGCGCCCAAACCGTAAGGAATCGCCCAAAGACAAAGCTCAAGGAATGACGTTGAGAAGGAGAAACCGAGAAGGGCAACAGCGGTCATCACGACGCTCGTTGCTGTCACCTTGCCGGTGCCAAAACGCAGGGTCAGGCGATCGGAGTTCAGGGAGGAGGCGATGGTGCCCGCTGCAATCAGCATCGAAATGATGCCCGCGTACGAAACAGGGACTTCAATCTGCGGATAGATCGACGGCCACGCCGCACCTAACAGCGAGTCTGGCAGGCCCAAGCTGATGAAGGCGACGTAAATGACGGCAAGCAAGAGTTGCATGAAGCTCCATATCGATTGACAGGCGCGTGAAGCTCTAGTGTATGCTCCCGACGCCTAGACGAGTGACTGGTTGCAGTTCAAAAACTGGGGTTCGTCAGCGACATGCAGAAGATAACTCTTCATTCAACGAGCCCTCATAATGAGTTCCATCTGCTCCACACTTTCACGGGTATTTCTCCCCCATTCCCACACCGCTACAGTAGCGCCAAAACGCGAAGTGAGCCGATTCAGCTACCAGAAGAGACAAGGCCAAACCGCGACAAGGATCAGCGAAACGATGCCAACGCCTAAGAAACGAAAGTCAATCTGAGGGGGAGAGAACCGACAGAGTCAATTCACGCGTTGAAGCAAAGCAACTGTCTCTAGGTGATGCGTATGCGGGAATAAATCCCACGCATTGAGGCTAACCAATTCATACCCCGATTCGGTGAGCAGGCGCATGTCACGGGCACCGGCAGCAGGATCACATGACACCAGGACAATCTTCGATGCACCACACTGAGCAATAACCTCAGTCACCTCACGACCTGCACCCGCGCGCGGAGGATCAAGAACAATGACGTCCGGGCGTCCTTCTAGCTCCGCTGCAAGTTCACGGACACCTTCAGTGTCGACATTCCCAACATAGGGTTCAACCCAGTCAAAGGGCGCGCAGTTCTCCCCTGCGTCCTCGACCGCGCCCGCAGAACCTTCCAAGGTGACAACGTGACCGCGTGCACCAACAGCCTTTGCCATCGGAACACTGAACAGGCCAGCACCCGAATACAGCTCCATCACCCGGTCGCCTTCAGACAGACAAGCAACACCCATGACTGCGTTTGCAAGAACTTCAGCGCCCATGACATGCGTCTGCCAGAAGCCCCCAGCACGAACGCGGTACTCCAGTTGCTCATCGTTCACCGTGACATGCCAAGGCAATCGCGTTTCCGTGAACTTTTCACCCAACGAGTTGAATGTTCCGCGAGGAGTTACGACGACCGGAGAGCCACCGTCAGGCGCAACAACGCGCACACGGTCAGCAGGCTCAAAGAAGGGAGCCCATTCAGAGTTCGCACCCCACAGGCCCAATCGTTCAATCGACTCTGAAGCCAATGGCATCGAATCTAGAGCAATGACATCTTTACCACGATAGATGTACATACCGGCCAAGCCAGCGCGATCAATGACGACCTCGATGCGCGTTCGACGGTGCAATAAAGTCTGGTCGGCCTCGTCCCCAGGAGCTGGGCGCACTGTAACACCGCCGAGATCCTCAACGCGGGCAGACAGAGCCTCGCCACCAACGCGACGAAGCTGGCCACGCAGAACCGTCTCTTTCCACGCGCGCTGACCCGCGGGCACCACATGAGCGAGCTCACCACCGCCAACACCACCAGGGCCAGCCTGTGGCCACACGGACGGCACACGATCAGCAGATGCCTCAAGAACCTCTACAGCGTCAGCCCACGCAAGGTTCTTCTGCACCGACGTCACGCGTGCCTTCACCTTTTCGCCGGGCAATGTGTGACGGACAAAGACCACGCGCCCGGAAGCATCGCGGGCAACACACGCGCCACCGTGAGCCGGCTCGCCAACACGCAACTCAATAATCTCTTCGTTGCGTGGAGTGGCAGTGCGGTGATGATAACGGCGCTTGTTCATATGAAGCCTTTTCTAATCCCCGATGGCCGCAAAGCCTCACAGGAGAGTTGGATGTGAAGAAACGATTCTATTTCGTCGCCAACGAAGGCGGTCGCCTGTTTTCGTGGGCACTCGAATAGTGCTCATCGGACTTGAAGGGGTCGTTAATCAACTGACGACCTTCCACTTCGTCATCTTCGCCTAGCTTCCAGGGCACGGTCGTAATCACTACGCCGGGGACAGACAGGAGGGCACGACGAAGACGCACCGCAGTCTGATTGTGCATTGCATTTTCCCACCAATGACGGACAAGGAACTGGGGCATATACACGACCAGCATTTCGCCCGGAGTGCGACGGCGACGCCCGCGCACGTACTGCAACACAACCTGGTTGAGGTCGCGGTACGGACTCGACAGCAGGGTCAACGGGATCGGTAGACCAGATTCTTCCCATTCCTTGCGGATGTGGGCTTCCTCGTCATCGTCGGCAACGACGCTCACCAGTTCCAGAGCGGAGGGTTGCGAGGCGCGGGCCGCAGCAATAGCTCGCATAGACGGGCGAGAAAGGTTAGAGACCAGTACCAGGGCACGAACGCGGGTCGGAAGCGCACGCTTCGCCGACCAATCGTCGACGCGCAACTGAGAACGAATCTGCGTGTAGTGATGCTGAATGCCGAGCTGGACGCAGAAGACGACCGCAATCATGATCAGCGTAATCCACGCACCGTGCGTGAACTTCGTGGCCAAGACGATCAGCAGAACCAAGCCGGTCATCATAAAGCCGATGATGTTCACCGCACGCGAGCGCAACACGGCGCCTCGTTCTGAACCGGTCTGGCGCATACGCAGAGCACGGTTCCAGTGACGAATCATGCCCAGCTGCGAAAGAGTGAAGGAGATAAACACACCGACCACGTACAGCTGGATCAGGCGCGTCGTCTGGGCTTCGAATCCAACGATCAAGGTGATCGCTGCAAGAGCCAGAACAACGATGCCGTTCGAGTATGAAAGGCGATCGCCACGCTTGTAGAGCTGTCGCGGAAGGAAGGAATCACGAGAGAGAACCGACGCAAGAGTCGGGAAACCGTTAAACGCAGTGTTTGCTGCCAAAACCAGAATCAAACCGGTCACGGTCGTCACCAAGAGGAACAGGATTGATCCCTGGCCGAAAACAGCCGAAGCAATCTGACCAATTGCGGGAGACACAACCGTCTCTTCACCCACGGGCTGGCCGTTAAGTGTCAGTTGTTCGACGGCGTCATCGACAATCTTCACACCGGTTGCACGCGCCAAGATCAGGATCGACAGCATCATTGTTGCGGCAATCGAGCCGAGCAGTGCAAGCGTCGAAGCAGCATTCTTTGACTTGGGACGCTTAAACATGGGCACGCCGTTCGAGATTGCTTCAACGCCCGTCAACGCAGCGCAGCCGGAAGAGAACGCGCGCATCAGCAGGAACGCTCCCGCGAGGCTCGCCAGACCAGAGGAGAATTGATCGGAAGCAACCAGTTCGTATTGCGCTGTCGGCGCGTTCCCCAGGTGTCCTGTCGCCATCTGCACGAAGCCGACGATCACCATCAGCGCGATCGCACCCATGTAAATGTATGTCGGGATCGCAAATGCTCCACCTGCTTCTTTCGTGCCACGCAGGTTCAACAGGGACAAGATGATGACAAGCGAAACTGCGATCAGAACCTCGTGCCCCGCAAGCGACGGCAGAGCAGTCGTGATGTAGGCAGCACCCGACGAAATCGATACGGCGACCGTCAGGATGTAGTCGACCAGCAGAGCTGATGCGACAACCAGACCCCACGTGCGACCAAGGTTCGTTGTGACAACCTCGTAGTCACCGCCACCCGACGGGTAAGCATGCACGGTCTGGCGGTATGACAACACAACAACTGCAAGAACCGCAGCGACGACGACACCAACCCAAATCGACTGCATGGCAGCCAAACCGCCCGCCAATGCTAAGGTCAGCAGGATTTCATCGGGGGCATAGGCGACCGATGACAGCGCGTCTGAGGCGAAGATCGGTAGCGCAATGCGCTTAGGCAGAAGCTGGTGTCCCATCGCGTCCGAACGCATCGGACGACCGATCAAAACACGTTTTGCTCTGGCGAAAACGTTATACAGCACGGGCTAAAGCGTAGCCCTATTAGCGTCAAAACAGCACTCCTTGGGGCAAATCTTCAGGTGATATCGAGAACATACGCTCTAGGCCACCTCTTCAGACGTGACGAAAGCACGCTGATGCGGGTATTTTAGGAGCGTGCATTTCGTCATTATGGGATGCGGTCGCGTTGGTTCTTTCCTCGCCACCGCTTTGGATGCTGATGGGCATTCAGTTGCAGTCATCGACGTTGATCCGAAAGCTTTCTCGCGTCTGCCGTCAGATTTTTCCGGCAAGCGCGTCACCGGCGTGGGTATGGATCGCGAAGCCCTGAAGAAAGCTGACATTAAAGACGCCTATGCTTTCGCAGCTGTCTCCAGTGGTGATAACTCGAACATCATTTCGACGCGTATCGCCCAAGAGACCTTCCACGTGCCACACGTTGTCGCACGAATTTATGATCCTGAACGCGCCTACGTGTACGAGCGTCTCGGCATCCCAACGGTTGCGACCGTGAAGCGCACGGCAGAATCAGTTCTGCGCCGTATGCTTCCCCCGGATGCGGCGGTCACATGGACGCACCCCACGGGCGAGGTTTCCTTGGTTACGGCGACGCCCGAGACATCGTGGTACGGCGTTTCTTTCCCGACAGTTGAAGAACTCACCGGCGAGCGTATTGCCTTCGTATCCCGTTTGGGGACTGTCGTGCCAGCGCGCCAAGACTTCGTGGTGCAAGAACACGACCAGCTGTACTTTGCGATCGGTGGAGCAGAGTCGACGCGCTTGCGTTCTATTCTGACGGCCGCCCCGAACTTTGAGGACTGATACGCATGAAGATCGTTATCGCGGGTGCAGGCTCGGTTGGCCGCTCCGTCGCCCTTGAACTTCTCGAACACGGTCACGAGTGCACTCTGATCGATAACCAGCCCGATAAGTTACGCGTTGCATCGGTTGCTGACGCGGACTGGGTTCTCGCTGACGCCTGTTCTCCCGACGCTTTGCGTGAAGCAGGTCTTGCAGAAGCTGACGTGATGGTCGCCGCGACGGGCGATGACAAGGCTAATCTGGTTATTTCTTTACTGGCGAAGACCGAGTTCGCGGTGTCGCGAGTGGTTGCTCGTCTGAACAATCCTCACAATGAGTGGCTGTTCAATGGCTCGTGGGGCGTTGATGTTTCGGTCTCGACCCCGCGCATTATGACGGCTCTCGTGGAAGAAGCCGTGTCCGAGGGTATTCCGGTTCGTTTGTTCTCGTTCAACTCTGCTGAGGTATCGATGTACGCGATCGTTGTGCCCGAGGGCTCCCCGATCGTTGGCAAGCGCATTTCTGATACGGATCTGCCTCCGCGCACCGTATTGACGTCGTTGCTCCGTGATGGTCGCCCGCTCACACCATCGAATGATGATCTTTTTGAGTCCGGTGACGAGTTGTTGCTGTTGATTTCCGATACGGAGAAGAATGCTCTGTCGACTCTCCACGCGTTGGTGGAAGTTCCGCCAGCGGCCGACGAAGAGGAAGCCGAGTCGGAAGAATAATTCCGCCTTCACCCGATTCGCGATTCGTCGTTACGAGGCCTGGGCTGGGTGCTCATCCGCCTTTGTTGGGGAGAACGGTTTTAAGCCCATCCAGGTGAGCCAGGTTACGAGGGCAAACAGTGGCAGCCCTAGGACAAGCTTCGCGATGCCTAATGGGCCAACCATGTGAGCAAGCCATAGGGGAAGCTCAATGCCAAGACGTAGTGCGAAGAGCCCTGTCCAAAGCCAAGTAAGAAGAAGACCTCGGCGGTTAAGGCCGGCCCACTCTTCTTTGCGATACCAGCCAGCTTCCAGTTCCCAGAACATCCCAGCGCCCCGGGAGATAAGTGGCTTTCTTACGACGATCGACGCAAGGAAGCCAACAAGGAAAGCTGCCGAGGTAATCAGACCCCACGTGTAGAAGTTCTCTCCCCTGCCCGATGCAAGAGCCCAAACCACGCCGATTCCTACACCGATAACGCCTGAAAGCGATTGTGTCAGTGGCTGACGCTGAACACAACGGATGCCAACGGCGAGTAGTGCAACGACACCCGCGACGACCGATGCGCCGACGACCGAGTGGAAAATGATGAAAACGACAACGAAGAGAAGGGCTGGCAATACGGATTCAGTGAGTCCGCGCCAGCCTCCGACCGCCTGGGTGAAAGAAAACGATTCTTCGTTGAGTTGACGCGCCCAGGTCGGACCAGACTCGGTCACGCCAGTGGATTCATCGTGTTCGACTAAGGCGCTCACATACTCTCCGAAGCGATGATGCGGTAGAGCGGATTGATGATTGTCAGCGCGTCTCCTTGTATTCCTGCTGTGCCTTCAACCTCAATGTGTTCGCCGACTTTCAGCCCCGGAATTGACATGCGTCCCGGCCATCTCAGTTCAATGGAGGCCGTCCCGTCATACAGGGTTCCAACCAGCATGAAATGTGATCCTTCAGGCGGGTAGGTCATTGACATGAGCGTGCCAAAAAGCGTGACGTGTTGACGATTGTGAACGTCACGAATTGGAGTGGTTCCACGGCGCGCTCTGGTCCGTTCCTCATCCAGAGCCTCGTCTTTTTGACGACTGTCCGTCGAGAAATGTTGTGCGAGTGCGCTCCAGAAGCCTGACGCACGCGAACTGTGTTTAGACACGAGGAATCTCGACTTCTTCGTTCGGAAGGTGAAGAGGAAGCAACCCAAGGCGAGCGCGTGGCTGATCGTCGCGAACGACAACGATTCGGTCAATGATCGACTCGAAGTTTTTGCCTGCCTCATCGCTCAGAGCCGCAGGGCCAAGAATGTCAATGCGCGCAAACCAACGGTCGCCTTCACGCCCGATGATCCTCATCCGCGAGGTCCCCTGCCGGCCATCCGGAAGGGAGACTGGAATATCAGCTTGGAGCTCAGTCCCGTAACGCGTATCGCGATCAATGACTGTTGCAGAATCCTTCAGCAATCCGGCACGGATCTCTTCGCGGATTTCATCCCACACGCCACCGCTTCGAGGTGCTGCAGCAACAGAAATCTGCAGACCGGAGTCTCCGATAACGATCAAAACCTTGAGAACGGAGTGACCATCATCGCCGACCTGGGTACGCAACTGGGCACCGAGGACGGTTGGAAGAAGCAAGGAGCCCATATCGATGTAGCCGTTGGACGTATCGCACTCGCCAACCGAGCGAGGGCCCGGCAAATCAAGCGGGTTAACGGTTTCTTCAGGTGCTACCTGCGCTCCAAGCTCGGGAGTGTCGGTTGCTTCAGTCTTTTTCTTTCGAGAGAAAAACAAGATAGCGCCTCAGCCCGCGCACTCGGTGCACACCGGCAGACCAGCGTCGTCAGCGTAGGCGAGCTGAGAAGCGTGGTGGACGAGGAAGCAAGACGAGCAGGTGAATTCGTCATCCTGACGGGGAATAACGTGAACGGTCAGTTCTTCCTTCGACAGGTCAGCACCGGGGAGCTCAAAGTTCTCAGCTGCTTCGGTCTCGTCTTCTTCGATTTCAGCGGAACCAGCGTCACCTCGACGCGACTTCAGTTCCTCGATTGAATCTTCGGCAACATCATCGTCATTCTTACGAGGTGCGTCGTAATCGGTAGCCATGAGTTTCGTCCCTTCGGGCGGGTTATTTCATGATTATTACAGCCTGATCATGAACTGTATCGGCGGAGGGAATATAACACTGTTGGGAGACGAATGCCACCACTTAGGTCTTTGCGGCGCGTTCAATCACGATTAGTGCCTACAGTTTGAGAACATTTCGCTGATGAACTGTAGGAGGTGCTCATGATCGAGCTCGATTTTCTCGGTATCGGCGCAGACGGCGAAACGCTGGTCTTTACCGATCCAAACGGGGAACGCTACCAGGTCCCTATTACTGACGAGCTTCGCGGGTCAATCCGTCGTCATCGTATGCACCTCGAGCCAGCACCCAGCCCGGCGCGTCAGCAAATCTCTCCCCGCGAGATTCAGAGCCTGCTCCGCGCTGGCGCTACTCCTGAAGAAATCGCCACATCCCACGCATGCGATATCGAGATGGTGCGTTCCTTCGAAAGCCCCATCCAGGCTGAAAAAGAATACGCACTCCAGCGCGCGCAGAATAAGCGCATTGGCTCGGTAGCGGACGGCCCGAAGATGGGTGAGCTTGTCATTGATCGATTGGCCGCACGCGGTGTCGATCCCTCGACTTTGGAATGGAGTGCAAGTCGCGAAGGTGTTGGCCCCTGGCAGATTTGCTTGACGTTCATACAGTCGGCGTCAGAACACGCCGCCAATTGGCTGTTGCCGAAGACCGGTCCTCTTGAAGCTATCGACCAGGAAGCCCAGTGGCTGACTGAAACCCAGTCATCAACTCCTGCGGCTTCAATCTTCACTCCCCTGCAGCCAAACGCCCCCGAGGCGTTGGATCCTGCAGACCTCGAAGAAGTTCGCGCACGTGAAGCGATCATTGATCAGTTGAATGCGAGTCGCGGAAAGCCTCAGGACATCGAGTATGACCTCGATGACGAGGATTTTGACCCCGAAGAGTTCGAACAGGCCACTTTGACCGATTCTTCAATTTCGGCTCGCATCTACTCCTTGGCACATGCTCGCACGAAGGAAGAGGAAGAGAAAGAGGACCTTTCGCAGAGCTTAGAATTCCCTGTTCTCGATACACTGTCCGCATCGACGCCGATTCCGAGCGTGCGTACTTCTTCACCAAACGACAAGGAAGCTCCCAACTCGAAGACCCAGGAGGCGAAGATTCCTTCTGCAAAGAAGACCGCACCCGCAACGAAGGCATCCACCGATTCGGATGCTGATTATGATGATCAGTCGTTGCCCGGTCTTGAAAACCTTGTTGAAGAGCCTCACTCTTCAGCGCCAGCTAGCGCGAAGAAGTCGAAGTCTCGTCGTCGTTCTGTTCCCAGTTGGGACGAGATCGTATTCGGTTCAAAGTCGAAGTAGTCGTTTTCAAACGAGAAACCCACGACGCATGATGCTCGTGGGTTTTCGTTTTTTGCTGACGTCTCGGACTCAGGAAAGCCTGATCAGCGGAATTCGCATTTCAGCTTCGGTCAGGGAACCGTGGACTCCGGGCATCGCGATCATTTCCGGCTTTTGTGATCTGGAATCAACGAGGCCTGCGCGTCCATTAAAGAACGCGATACCCGCGCCGATTTCGTTATTACCTGGGCCTTCACCCAAGAGGGGCGCAGATTCATCGCAACCGAGTACCCACGCGACATCACTCAGTTCATTCTTCCAACGGTCAATCACTTCGGATTCACGGCCAGCTTCGGTATGAATGTGAACAGCGCGTGTTTCTCCGGCAAGGATCCGTACACCGTCGGCAAGATCTGGACAATCCGCAAGATCAATCAACGCACCATGGTCAATATCGATCATGCCGTGATCAGCAGTCAGTACCGTACGCACATTGCGGGGCAGGCTAAGAAGCAGGCGCCCCAATCCGCCGTCGAAGGCTTCAAGAGCATCGGACCATTCCCAGGAGCTCACTGCATGCCCATGACCCATATGGTCGATTTCTGACCAGTAGAGGTAGACAACCTGCGTGCCTTTCTTGAGCTCTCGTAGAGCCGCACTGGCACGTTCATCCCAGGTTTTGCCAGCCACGTGGCGCGCACCCCTTAAGGCAGCCTTCGTCAGGCCAGAACCAGCGAACGTCGGCGGAGAAATAACTGCAGACTTCACCCCCTGCTGATTGAGGCGCTCAAAGTAAGTCGGGCATTCTTGCCACGCCAGAGGATCTGGACCATTCTCAAACGCCAGAAGATTCATCACCGAATCCCCCCGGGCAACCGCATAGCCCACCATCCGCGTCTTCCCAGGCTTTTCCCCCGTTCCAAAAGAGGTAATCGCAGCGGCTGTCGTCGATGGCACGATCGTGTGAAGACTCACAATGTCATTGCGCACCGACCGCAAGGTCGACGCGTGTCCAAGGTGAGACATCAAGGGAACATAGCCCAAGCCATCGACCAAGATGATCAGGAGTTGGCCCTCTTCACGGTCAAGCGATAAACGAGCCCGGGCGGTCTCGTCCCCCAGTGGCAGACCGGCACACGCCAAAGCGGCACCAAAAACGTCAGCCAAACACGGGTCAGCCTGCGAAGGCACATCTGCCCATGCGGGAGGCGAAACGGGTGAAGTGGCCATGGCGATCAGTGGTGAGCTCGAGTAGCAGATGAAAGCAGGTCCACGAACTGCCTGGCTTCAGTCATTGCATCCACGCCATCAGCGTCGACGCTGATACGAAAATTCAAATCATCGGGGAAAGATGCGACGGTGTAACCGTGATCCGCTGTGCACGAGGGATCGCCACATTGAGCGGGCTCAACTTCGCTACGACGCATTGCACCCAGATCAACCGAGATGGTCAGCTCCGCAGGAAACATTGATGTCATCGCCTCACGATAGACCTCAATCGACGACACCGTCCCCAAACGCGAAAGCGGGAAGATTCCCATGCCAACGGACGCTCCACCATCTTCGAGTTCATCAACATGCATATGAATCAGCACGTTGTCAGTCAGAGTCGCCAATGACAGGTGGCGGAAAACCGACCCCTGATCAAAAGCAGCATCCACCTGGCACAGAGTGGCGCGTGGCGTCTGCCCGCCCAACGCGCGCTTCAAAGATGCGGTAACAAGCTGGGGGAAAAAGCCCGTTCGATTGATTCGATCCCATGTGTTCACCCTCTAATTGTGCCCGCGTTCGGCGTGGGAGTCGAACAGAGGTTCTTTCGCCCGTGATAATCGCGAATATGGCTAAGAAGGACCTCGTAGAACCACTCCCCGTTGCGGACGAAGACATCAGTGAAATCAATGTCTCCGAAGAGATGCGAACCTCCTTCTTGGAATACGCCGTCTCTGTCATCTACGCTCGCGCACTCCCAGACGCACGCGATGGACTTAAGCCCGTGCAACGACGCATCCTGTTCCAGATGGATCAGATGGGACTTCGCCCCGACAAGGGCCACGTGAAGTCCCAGCGTGTTGTCGGCGAGGTTATGGGTAAGCTTCACCCGCACGGTGACTCGGCAATTTACGAGGCTCTTGTGCGCCTCGCTCAGCCGTTCAACCTGCGTCTTCCCCTAGTCGACGGACACGGCAACTTTGGCTCTCTTGATGACGGCCCCGCAGCGGCACGTTACACCGAAGCCCGTATGGCTCCCTCCGCGTTGGATCTTGTCACCGGTTTGGATGAAGACACGGTTGAATTCGTGCCGAACTACGATAACCAGTTCATGCAACCCGAAGTACTCCCAGCGGCATTCCCCCAGCTTCTGGTCAACGGTGCTTCCGGTATTGCTGTTGGTATGGCAACGAATATTGCCCCGCACAATCTTGCTGAAACAATCGCAGCGTCCATTCATCTGATTGAGCATCCGGACGCCACCGTCGCCGACCTGATGCGTTTCGTGCCCGGACCTGACCTGCCTGAAGGTGGCGTCATCGTCGGACTCGATGGCATCAAAGACGCCTACGAAACTGGTCGCGGTGCTTTCAAGACTCGCGCAAAGGTCGGAGTCGAACGCGTCAGCGCACGCAAGATGGGTTTGATCGTCACCGAACTGCCCTACATGGTCGGCCCCGAAAAGGTCATCGAAAAGATTAAGGAAAACGTTAATGCCGGGCGTCTGAAGGGTATTTCGTCGGTTCAGAACCTGACCGACCGTATCCACGGCCTGCGTTTGGTTATCGAAATCAAGAACGGTTTCAACCCCGAAGCGGTCTTGCAACAGCTGTACAAGCGCACGCCTCTTGAGGATTCCTTCTCGATCAACGCCGTTGCCCTAGTCAATGGTCAGCCTCGTACCCTCGGTTTGAAAGACATGCTGAGCGTATTCGTCGACCACCGTCTTGACGTGACAACGCGACGCACGAAGTTCCGTCTGGGTAAGGCTCAGGATCGCCTTCACCTGGTTGAAGGTTTGTTGATCGCAGTCCTCGATATTGATGACGTCATTGCGATTATTCGTTCATCTTTCGACGTGGAAACCGCTCGCGAGCGACTGAAGATTGCCTTCGACCTGACCGATATTCAGGCGAACTACATTCTGGAGCTCCGCCTGCGTCGCTTGACCAAGTTCTCGCGCATCGAGCTAGAGAACGAACGCGATGAACTCCAAGCAACGATCGCACACCTTGAAGAGATTCTTTCCGATCCGATGATGTTGCGAGGCCTGGTCATCTCTGAGTTGCGCGATGTTGCTCAGCGTCTGGGCACTCCCCGACGGACTCTGTTGCTGTCGTCTGCCGGAGCCGAATCGGGGAACGAGGCGATAAGGGGCGCCGCCTTGGCTGCTACGTTGCCGGCAACATCGAAATCCGGCAAGGGAATGGACCTGCAGATCCCTGATGACCCGTGCGTCGTTGTACTGTCATCGAACGGTGGTCTGGCGCGGGTTGAAGGCTCAGACCCGCTAGAACCGGGGCCTCGTGCCAGCCACGACGGGTGGATAGCACAATTGTCGTCGACCGCACGTTCTCAGATCGCGGTTGTTACAGCAGACGGTGTTGCTCACCGCATGGAGGTCGTGGACCTACCCGCACTCCCCCGCTTCGATACAGGATTGTCGCTGGCCGCAGCCACGCCCGCATCTCTGCTCTTGCACACGGATTCTCCCGCGATCGGTTTGCTTGATCCCGCATCAGACCAGGTATATGCGATGGGTACTGCTCACGGCACCGTGAAGCGCTTGAAGCCGGATGTACTTGCCCGTGACGAATGGGAAGTCATCGCACTGGATGACGGTGATCGTCTGGTTGGTTTCGGACCGTGTGCCGACGACTACGATCTTGTCTTTATTTCAACCGACGCACAGCTTCTTCGTACGCCGGCGTCGAAGGTACGACCGCAGGGTCGCACCGCCGGTGGTATGGCTGGTATGAAGCTTAACGATGATGCCCACGCACTCGGATTCTGGGCTCTGCCAGTATCATCAGACTCCTTCGTCGTCACCGTCGCTGCGGCTGAAGGAGCACTGCCGGGAACGGGTCAGACGACCGCTAAGGTAACTCCGCTGGAGCTCTACCCAGTCAAGGGTCGCGGTGGTCAAGGCGTCCGCGCCCAGCGTTTCCTGCGCGGTGAGGATCGCATTGACTTGGCGTGGGTGGGTGACCGTCAACCTCGAGGCGCCTCAGCTGATGGCTCCCCCGTTGATTTGCCCGACGTTGACGAACGTCGCGATGGGTCAGGTACTCCCGTGGTTCTTCCGATCACCCTCATCGGCTAAGGCGCTACAACGGTTCGCGCCGGTGCGAAAGTGCCGGCGTGGCCTCGTCACACGTCGATCGCGTACAAGCGCGTCTGGCCCACCGTCACAAAACCCAAATAATCGTAGACGGCAAGCGCTCTGGAATGATTCGCGCTTCCGAGCCCAGCGCCTATACGATCCATCCCATCGGCTGCCATCGCGCGCATCGACGAAGTAATCAGGGCATCGACGGCGTGATCCGAACGCGCCTCTTCCAAGACACCCATCTGGTCGATATAGCCTTCGTGCCAACCAAGAGCAGCCCAGTCCTGGACGTACTTCGAGGCAAGAAGGAAACCAACCACGCACGGACGGTCACCCCTGCGGTCCACGGCAACGAACGACCACTGCGGGACGAAAGAAGTACGTCCCTTCAGCCACTGTTCGCGAGTGAGGGCAGGACTACCCCACTCAATCTCGGAGAGCCGATTCGCGGCGTGACGCGCCGGTTCATCCCACTCATCCGACCAAGGTTCAATCGTCAAATAACGGCCAAGATCCGGAGTCGAAGGAATCTGGGACAGATCCGCGCGAAGTTCATAGTACGAACGGGTCCAGTGGAAGCCACGCAACTGAAGCTGCTCTTCCAGCTCATTTTCACCCGCCTCGACAAGCATGGTGATCTGAGCCGGCGCATCCGTATCCGCTGTAGCAAGCATCTGACGCGAAACTGCTTCCTGCCATTCAACCAGCGAACTGCCCAAGCCAATGCGACGGAACGACGGGTCAACGCCTCCTTCGCACAGGCACTCCACACGACCACTCTGGCGCATTGCAACGCGACCGTAAGCGACCATGCGTCCCTTCGCGATACCACGAGTCGTCATACCGGCCAGCCCACGCCAGCCTTCAGCCGACAGCATCTCTTCGACTTCGTCGACACTGGTGCGATACGGAGGATTATCCTGCGCTTCCATGCGCGCAATCAGCGTCGCCAATTCATGCAGACGATTCATGCTGAGTTCTTCCCAGACAATCCCATGATGGGACGGCGGGAATGGCACGTCGTCGGGCGCGCCTGCACGACGAGCCAGCGGGATTTCACCCGTCAACGCATTGTCAGACATGCGCGTCCTTTCTTGTCAACACCAGATTGTGGGACATTCACGTCCCCGTATTTCCCCACGAGCACGCTTAGACGCAGGACAACTTATTGGTCAATCGTATAGAAAACTTGCGCGGGCCCGTCAAGGAAACCGAGGTGTTCGTAGATGGAATGCGCGTTCGACGCATTCTTCGTATCCACATCCAATCCGATCCTGGACATTCCCGATTCAGCGGCAGCCGCGACCGCTGCACCAATCAACGCGGTTGAAAGTCCGTGCCCACGATGCGAGTGATCAACGGCCAGGAGTTCCGCGTATGCCTCTGTCTTACCGGTCGCGGCCCATCGTTCAACGGGGCGTCCCACGACGAAACAGCCAGCCAGTTCACCCTGCTCAGATACTGCTCCGAACGACCAGCGAGGATCCAAATGCGAGGTAGATTCTTCCCACCAGGCCTCATGCAAGTAGGGCAGGGTGTGCTCAGTGAAAGAACGCAGGTACAGTGCTTTCGCACTACCCATATCAACATCAGACCACGGAATGATCGAATAGCCGTGGCGAGGCTTCCGAGCCTTTTCGGACCCCAGAAGCTCGCGGTACATCACTTGGAACGTAGCCTTCGCGTAGAAGCCCGCCGCAATATACAAACGACGACGATCCGTCATGTGGGCGTCAACGAAGTTGAAAATTGATGCGGGGACCTTCGAGTCCGCTCCGAATGTTTCGACCAGCATTTGACGGGCACGGCCGTCTTGCCAGTAGAGGAGAGCTCGACCCAATCCACGTCCGCGCCAATGCGGATGAATGTAGGCGTTGACCTCGGCTGCGCCATGATCTGAGAGAGAAGTGAGGACTCGAACGGCTGCGACTGCGCAAATACGATTGTCTGAATCGATACCAACAAGCGCCTCGATCCAGAAATCTTTCGTGCGACCTTCCACCATGTCGGCGACGTCGGATGCACTCATACGATGATGCATCTCATCAGCAGCCTCAACCTGGCGAATCACGTCATAAACACCCGGAGCATCGGAGGCGATCATCGAACGCCACCTCAATCCAATGTGGGTGCCCGGATACGAAACTGAGGCTGGTGGCTTCAAACGTTGCGCAAGTCCAGTCATGGATCCTAGTGTACGTGCGCATCGGGCCTTTGGTCACATACGCGGGAAGGTTCTGCGCTAGGTCTCAGCGGCCAGGTGCTCAATACACAGGGTGCGACAAGACGAGGCCCAACACGATGGGGTGACAGGGAGTTTTCAGGCGTCGATGCGCATGCGGTCGATGCCAGAGGATCCTTCAACAATGAAATCCTTACGCGGTCCCACCGTGGAACCCATCAGCAGTTCGAACACATCTTCTGCTTCGCGCAAAGCGTCTTCATCATCAAGGGTGATGCGTCGCAAGGAACGATGCGCGCGATCCATGGTGGTTTCAGCCAACTGGTCCGCGTCCATCTCACCCAGGCCCTTGTAGCGCTGGATCGGTTCTTTCCATGTCCGCCCCGCCTTACGCAGTTGAGCAAGCTTCTTGTGGAGTTCATCTTCGGAATACGTGTAAATCAGTTCGCGAGGCTTGCGTCCCTTAGCGCTCACTTCGATGCGGTGCAACGGTGGAACAGCAGCGTAAATTCGGCCAGCTTCGACCATGGGGCGCATATAGCGGAAGAACAGGGTGAGCAACAACGTGCGAATATGCGCGCCATCGACGTCAGCATCGGTCATCAAAATAACCTTGCCGTAGCGGGCGGAATCAAGATCGAAAGTTCGACCTGATCCTGCACCAATGACCTGGATAATGTTCGCGCATTCCGCGTTCGCCAGCATATCCGCTGTCGATGCCTTTTGGACGTTCAGGATCTTGCCTCGAATCGGGAAGAGCGCCTGATACTGGCTGTTGCGTGCCGCCTTTGCCGTGCCCAGTGCCGAGTCACCCTCGACGATGAACAGTTCGGTTTCTACGACATCTTCCATTCGGCAGTCTGCGAGCTTCGCGGGCAGAGAGGATGTTTCAAGCGCATTCTTCTTACGCGAAATTTCCTTGTGAATACGCGCTGAAACACGCGCTTTCATTTCACCGACAACCTTTTCCATCAGCGAAGACGTCTGCTGTTTGTCGTCGCGCTTTGAGGAATTAAACTTCGCATTCAGCCAGTCGGTGACAACACGAGACACGACCGTACGGACTTGTGGTGTACCCAGGATTTCCTTGGTCTGCCCCTCAAACTGCGGTTCGGGGAAACGGACGGTGACAACGGCAGTCAGACCCGCTTGGACATCATCCTTTTCGGGACGCCCATCTTTGGTACCCACCTTCAACTTGCGCGCGTTCTTATCAATCTGCGCGCGCAACACCTTCAAGACAGCCTGCTCGAAACCGGCAACGTGTGTGCCACCCTTCGGGGTCGCAATAATGTTGACGAATGACTGCAGTGAAGTATCGTAGCCAATCCCCCATCGCAAGGCGCAATCCACCTGGCACGTGCGTTCCACTTCGGTCGCAGCGAGGTGTCCCGTTGACGGATCGAGTGCCTGAACGGTTTCGGTGAAGGTTCCTTCACCTTGAATATGCCACGTGTCAGTCACAGGACCATCGCTGGCCAGCCAGTTCGTAAAGTCAACGACGCCACCGTCGTAGCGGAATGACTCGTGAAGCTCTTCTTCTGCGCGCTCATCCCAGCAGTTGATGGTCAGGCCGGGAACAAGGAATGCGGTCTGGCGTGCACGCGCACACAAAGCTTCCCATGAGAATCCTTCGGTTGACGGGAAGATCTGAAAGTCAGCCCAGAAACGCACGCGTGTACCGGTGACATTCTTCTTTACCTTGCCAACGGTTTTCAGCTGTGAGGATTCTTCAAACGGAGTGAACGGTGAATTCGGGGTGCGTTGCTTCGAATCGTCGAATTCGCCCGGCTCACCGCGACGGAAACACATTTCCCATGTCTTTGAGCCACGGTCAACCTGCACGTCAAGACGCGCGGACAGCGCGTTCACAACGGACGCACCCACGCCGTGCAGACCACCCGATGACGCATAGGAACCGCCACCGAACTTACCGCCAGCGTGAAGCTTCGTGTACACGACCTCGACGCCTGACAAACCGACACCGGGGACCTCGTCAACCGGAATACCTCGACCGTTGTCAGCCACCGACGCAGAATAGTCAGGGTGCAGGCGCACATTGATCGTGTCGCAGTGACCTTCAAGAGCCTCGTCAACGGCATTGTCGATAATTTCCCAGAGACAGTGCATCAAACCGCGGTGGTCCGTGGAACCGATGTACATGCCGGGGCGCTTACGAACAGCTTCCAGTCCTTCAAGGACGCTGAGGTGCCGTGCCGAATAGTCAGATGAAGAAGTCACCCGCTTATCTTAAAGAATCATTGAATGAGCGCCATTTCACCTCGCCGTATTCTTCCAGATGACGCGTGTTCCACTTGCTCGCATGATGAGCACACTCACGTACGGATTGCGCCGAGGGTGAACAATCGCTTTTGAACGCGACATTACCGACTCTTTAGTGTGTGATTGAAACATGACAACGCTTTCACTTCAGCCAGAAACCTCAACGGCCCCGGTTCTCAACGCCGCCGACCGTTGCGACAAGTGTGGCGCGAAGGCGTGGCTGCGTGCCACGATGCCATCCGGCTTCCAACTGTTCTTCTGCGCCCACCACGCGACGCAAAACCTTGACGCCCTTATGCTATCGGGCGCCTCGATCCTCGACGAACGTCACTTCCTGAACAAGGACAACTGATCATCTGCTGTCTCGGTTCTCTTTGACCACGCCACGACTACTGAATAGACAATGGGTACGCCATCTGGCGTACCCATTGTCTTTGTTATCGCGCGGGCAGAAAACATCAAGATGCGGACAAGGCTCTCTCAAACTAACAAGGCATTATGAGCGCGCAAGACGTTGGGAAACAACTCCTGTCACACCATCACGCATCGAGACGCCATAGAGCGCATCAGCGATCTCCATAGTGCGTTTCTGGTGCGTGATCACGATCAGCTGAGATTCTTCACGTAGCTCTTTAAAGATTGCCAGAAGACGCGACAAGTTCACGTCGTCGAGTGCGGCTTCAACTTCGTCCATCACGTAGAACGGAGATGGGCGAGCTTTAAAGATCGCGACGAGGAAAGCGATAGCTGCGAGTGAGCGTTCACCACCCGACAGCAAACTCATTCGCTTAACCTTCTTGCCTGCGGGGCGAGCTTCAATTTCAATGCCCGTGGTCAGAGGCGAATCTGGGTCGGTCAAAATCAGGTCACCTGTACCGCCGGGGAACAAAACGTCAAAGGTGTGCGCGAACTGTTTCTTCGTGTCTTCAAATGCGGAAACGAATGCTTCTTCAACCAGTCGATCCACATCGGTAATGATACTCATCAGATCGGCTTTCGATTCTTTGAGGTCTTTTACCTGTTCCATCAAGAATGCATGACGAGCAGCCAGAGCATCGTGTTCTTCCAAAGCCAGGGGGTTCACGCGCCCCAGGCGCACCAGCTCGTTTGAAGCTTTCTCAAAAGCCTTTTCTTGTTCGCTTCGAACAAAAGGCTGGCCTTCTTCGTTGACTTCTTCATCCGGGTCCGATGGGAAAACGGGTACCAGGGTATGGGGTCCGTATTCTTCAATCAAAGTGTCAGCATCGAGCGCAAGGGCTTCCATTGCTCGACGCTCAACATCACTCGCTTGCAATTCCAGTTGAGTGCGCGCAATTTCGTCACGTTGAACCTCGCCAGTAACGTCAGCTAGGCGCTTCATTTCTTCATCCAAGGCCAAGCGCAGGGCGCCAACGCGCTCATTTGCCTGCCGAGTTTCTTCACCAACCGCCGTCTGGCGGGCCGAGGCGATAGCAAGCAGCTGGGCAGCCTCATTCACTGCCCGACGCGCGTCGGCCTCAATCTCCGTTGCAGCACGCAACGCAACCTGGCGTTGAGCTTCGCGCTTCGCATAACGGCCCCGCTCTTCGCGCTCTTTTGCTGCTGCCTGGCGAAGGTTTCGGGCACGCGCAGCAACTTGCCTGGATTGTTCTTCCAATGCTCGCAATGCCAGCCGCGCTGAGGTTTCCGCTTCACGGGCTTCTTTCGCCGTTCTGGCAGCAACCTCAGCTTTATCACGCGCTGCGTCGACGTCTTCAGAGGGACTCTCCGACACCGTTTCGACTTTCGATCGCGCTTCTTCAACACGTTCTTTAGCCCATTCGACATGATCCTCGGCGCGTTTGAGCGCTTCACGACCACGGCCTACCTCAGCTTCACTGGCTGCGAGCGCGGACTGGAGTCGTGCAGTCTTTTGAGCGCGTTCAGCCTGCAGGGCGTCGTGGGCACGCAGAGCTTTCAGGGCTTCGTTCGCTGCGCGTATTGCCACGTCCAGCGCAGTATTCGCTGCCGTGAGTTCATCAGAGAGAACTTCGCATGTGTGTTGTGCTGCCTCGGCCTTCGTAGCGGCTGCTTCGTGTTGGGCTTTGATGGCAAGTAATGAGTCGGCTGTCTGTCCGGCTGCTATAACACCTGAACGAGTCACCATTGTTCCGCTCAATGTAACGGCAACGTCCACTGTGTCGATCGCAATGCCACGTTGAGCAGCATCAAGATCGTTGGCAACTACTGCGCCACACAGCAAGGCTGAAACGCTCGCTGCAACTTTCGGGTCTGGTGTCACGCACTCTCGCGCCCACGTCAGGCCCTCGGGTAGTTTCTGCTTGGCAGGCGTGGCCTCGTCCCCATTCGCGATCATCATCCGTAACTGGCCACTATTGGACTCCTGGGCGTCGCGCGCTTGAGTGAGCGCAGAATCCAGGGAATCCATGACGACGGCGTCCGCAAATGGGCCAAGTAGCGTCGCGATCGCGTTCTCGGTTCCTTGGCGGGCGTTCACGAAATCCTGGACGGCACCCAGCACGTGGTCATGATCGAGCAGGTGAGCCGTGTCATCGTCACGCGCAAGAAGCTGGGTCAGGGCATCACGGCGAGCTTCCCAGTGAGCACGATCGGCGCGAGCTTCGCGTTCAGAGGCAAGGAGGGCATCAACTTTTGCTCGTGCCTGATCTCGATGGATGCCCGCCTGCGTATGCGCGCGACTCACATCGAAATCGCCACCCGATTCTTCGGGCGCGTCCTCAACGGCTTTCTTCGCTTCTTCAGCTCGCGCGAGTGCAGCTTCGAGCGCGCTACGAGCACGACCGGCTTCTGCTTCACCGGCTTCCAATCGGGCGTGAGCACTCCCAACATCACCCGTCAGGCGCGCCACTTTCTCACGATGGTCAGCGACGAGCGCGTTGACCCTGGCGAGTTCTTTGGCTGCGCGTTGATCTTCGTCTTCCGCTTGTTCCTTGGCACGTACGAGGCCACTCAATTCACGTTGAGCTTGTTGAACACGCTGGAGAAGGTCCCCGTCCTCATTCGAAGCAGCTAATGCCTTCTGGTCCAAGACATCCGGGTCTTCACCCGTCGGGGCAGCTTCGGGGCGCGAATACTGTTTGACGCGCTCGGCAGAAATTGCGAGCGTTGTCTTCGCACGCTCATGGACGCTGGTCGCTTCCTGCCAGACTCGCGTCACATCATTCGCATTGCGAGCGCGAGCTTCTTGATTGCATTCGCTTTCCTCAATCGATGCCCGCAGATCCGCAATCTTGGTTTCATGCGCACGCTTCAGCTCTTCGAGACGGGTATCCATATGCGACTGACGTTCAAGCTTCTCGCGCACGTTCACAAGATCGTCGGCGAGCAAGCGAGCTTTCGCGTCTCGCACTCGTGCTTGGATCAACGAGGCCTTGCGCGCCTGCTTCGCTTGGCGCGCAAGAGGACCCAGCTGGCGTCGGATCTCTTCAGTCAGGTCCAGAACACGCACGAGATTCTGATCCATGTCAGCGAGCTTTTTCAGCGCACGCTCTTTACGCCGGCGATGCTTCAGTACACCGGCCGCCTCTTCAATGAAGCCGCGACGATCTTCCGGGGTTGCTTGAAGGATCGAGTCTAGGCGCCCCTGCCCCACGATGACGTGCATCTGACGTCCCATGCCCGTATCGGACAGCAATTCTTGAATATCAAGCAGTCGAGCAGGTGAACCGTTAATTGCGTATTCGGAGCCCCCGCCGCGGAACAGCGTCCTGGTGATTGTTACTTCCGTGTATTCGATGGGAAGGGCGCCATCTGAGTTATCGATCGTCAGATCAATCTGCGCACGCCCTAAAGCCGGGCGTCCCGATGTGCCGGCAAAAATGACGTCCGACATGTTAGAGCCACGCAGGCTCTTCGCGCCCTGCTCGCCCATCACCCAAGCAAGTGCATCCACAACGTTCGACTTACCCGAACCGTTCGGACCCACGACACAGGTGATCCCGGGTTCAAGCTTCAACGTCGTCGTAGACGCGAAAGACTTAAACCCGCGTAGCGTCAGGGTCTTTAAGTGCACGGGTCAAGGATACGTGGAAACTGTGCGAAGAATAAGAAAAGTGGCGCCTGCAGATGCAAACGCCACTTTTTCATGCGCTGATGCGTGCTCCTCGGACAGGTTCACGCCCATACACGATAGTCTCAGCAACACAGTTCAGGGAACCACAGTGCGATCTCACGCTCAGCAGAAGTCGGGGAATCGGAACCGTGAACAACGTTCTCCACGTGGTTCGAGCCCCAGTCGCGTCCAAGATCGCCTCGGATAGTTCCAGGAGCAGCCAAGGTCGGGTTTGTTGTGCCCATGAGGATACGCATACCCTCAATCACGCGGTCGCCTTCAACCACGATGGCAACGAGTGGGCCTGAGCTCATGAAATCAACCATTCCGTTAAAGAAGTGTTGCTCACGGTGCTCCGCGTAGTGCTCTTCAAGGAGTTCCCTGGAGGCCTTCTTAATCTTCAGGCCCTTTAAGACATAGCCCTTCGCTTCAATGCGACGCAGGACCTCTCCGGTCAGACCGCGAGCAAACCCATCGGGCTTGACCAGGATCAGAGTGTGTTCCTTATTTGGGTCGAGCAGATCAGGAGTTGGCATTCGCCCTCCTTTCATTAACAAGTTGTTTAAAGAATCAATATCGTAACCGATGATCGCATCATCGCTCACGCGACATGGCTGTGGTGGTACTCGGATGAATATCCACCACAGCCACACCGCATCACGACGCGTTTTCGATCATCTCTTTGAGAGCAACAATGCTCTCAGCTGCCTGCGGACCAGTAGCCCGCAATTCAACCGTTTCGCCTTGCTTCACACCGAGAGCCATGATTTCAAGAACGGAAGCAGCATCTGTTCCATTCACAAGAATCTCGGCATCGAATGTGGCTGCAAGACGAGCCAGAAGAGCTGCCGGACGAGCATGCAGACCAACCGGATCAGCAACAACCGCCGTGTCCGTGACACCATCGGTTGGAGCTGAAGGAGCCTGCTGATCCTGCTGCATGGAGTGAAGCTCGATCATCGGTCCGATCGCATTACGCGCAGCATCGGCAACGTCATTCAGGCAATCACCCAATTGAGCGCGCACCGCAGCCGCGACAGCACCCTCAACAAGCGGAGCCTCAATGAACTTCAGGTGATCGGGATCGTCAGCAAAATCCAGAACAGATTCAACCGTCATAGTGGCTGAACCAAGATCTGTCAGGATCACAACACCCGCGCCATCGCCATCGCCAACCTCATCAAGGCAGGCGCTGACAGCAGCATCAATCTTGTCGAAGGATGTACCGATCCCGCCCTCATCAGTGCCACCCGCAGCTTGGAAGAAAACCTCGGGAGCCATCTGCTGGGCAAGTTCAACCACGCCACGAGCCAGAAGATCCGAATGGCTTGCGATGACAAATGCAACGCGCGCCATCATTCCTCCTCAGCTGCTTCAAGTGCCTTCGCAAGGATGATCGCAGACGACACAGCACCCGGATCAAGGTGCCCCTTGGAACGCTCTCCCAGGTAGGAAGCACGACCCTTGGTTGCCTGAAGAGGTTCAGTGGCGAGAGCACCCTTATGAGCAGCCTGGGAAGCAACCGCCAAAACTTGTTCAGGTGTGGCACCAGATTCTGCGGCAGCCTTCGCTGCGTCATAGGCCGGACCCCACGCATCAACCATGGTCTTCTCGCCACGCTCTGCCTTGCCACGAGCCTGAATGCCACCGAGAGCACCACCGATCAGGGCAGCAACAGCTTCACCGGTCAGAGGTTCGTCGACAGCCACCTTTGCTGCGCGCAGGAAGGCCGTTCCGTACAGAGGACCAGCAGCCCCACCGACCGTCGACATCAGAGTCTTCGCAACGATCTTCAGGCAGTCCTGCACGCTAGTTGGAGGCGTTGCTTCGAAGGCTTCCATGACCTTGCCGAACCCACGATCAAGGTTCTCGCCATGATCACCGTCGCCGATCTGGCGGTCCAGATCGATCAAGTATTCACGCTGAGCACCAATCTCTACGCGAGTAAGCGCAATCCAGCGCATTGCCCATGCAGTATCTAGCGCCATCTAGTCCCTCACTTCCATGCCGGTGTTGCCACCGGCGCATCGAACAGTTCAAGCATTTCGTCATCCACGCGGAGCAGGGAGACAGAAACGCCAGGCATTTCAAGGCTGGTCACGTAGTTGCCCACCATCGTGCGAGCAATCTTAATGCCGTCTGCTTCCAGGAGTTGAGCCAGCCGACGATGGCAAATGTAGAGCTCGGACGAAGGTGTGCCACCCATTCCGTTGACCAGGGTAATCACACGCTGACCCTTTTCAAGCTTCAGGTCATCACGAACCTTGGTATAGAGCTCTTCCACCAGCGCGTCAGCGGTTTCCATCTTGCCTCGACGATAGCCGGGTTCACCGTGGATACCGATGCCGAGCTCGATCTCGTCTTCGCCAAGATCGAAGGAGGGCTTGCCTGCGTGAGGAACCGTGCACGGGCCAAGTGCAAGGCCCATGGAACGCATCTCATCGTTCACACGCTGAGCGATTTCGGTGACCTTGTCAAGGTCGTCGCCACGTTCTGCTGCTGCACCGGCAAGCTTCTCAACAAAGACGGTGCCGGCAACGCCACGACGGCCTGCGGTGTACAGCGAGTCTTCGACCGCGACGTCATCATTGACGACAACGGAACGGACCTCGATGTCTTCCATTTCAGCCATTTCGGCGGCAGTCTCAAAGTTAAGGACGTCGCCGGTGTAGTTCTTCACGATGTGCAGGACGCCTGCACCGTGATCGGCAGCCTTTGTGGCTTCGAGGATCGGATCCGGGGTCGGGGACGTGAAAACGGCGCCGGGAACGGCGGCGTCCAGCATGCCCAGGCCGACAAAGCCTGCATGCAACGGTTCGTGGCCAGAGCCACCACCGGAAACCAGACCGACCTTGCCGTTAGCCTTCGGGGTTGCGCGGGTAACGAAATCGGGATCGAGATGGACCTTCACCATATCCGCATGTGCCAGAGCAAATCCTTCGAGGGTTTCCTTGACGACGTTGTGGACGTCATTGACCAGCTTCTTCATCGTGCCTCCTTGCATCAAAAAACAGAGCGGTCATGCTCTGGGACTATGGTGCCACGACTTTTGCTACTCGACTAGCACAAAGAAGGCTCGCTGACCCCTATGGACGAATGCCGGCAAGATCAAGCATGTGACCTGCAAGAACGACCGAGCCAAAGACGACCACGCCGCATTTGTCTGCGGGGTCAGTGGTGGCTTCAGCAAGGGTCGCCGCACAATCAACTGCTTCGCCAAGACTGTCGCGTACTTCCACCCTGTCTTCACCAAAGACATCGATTGCAATTTCGCGCAATTGCTCGATATTCGCAGCACGTTCGCCGGGCATTTCGGTGATGACAATCGAGTCCAGATGCGGTTCCATTTCGGCAAGAACAGACTCGATGTCCTTGTCTCCCATCGCCGAGTACACGCCGACAACGTGAGCGAACGCGAAAGAATCGTCAAGCGCATTGGCGAGGACGCGAGCACCTGCGGGATTATGTGCAGCGTCGACAAGAATTGTCGGGGATGTGCGCACAACCTGCAGGCGTCCCGGTGAAGTCGCCGTCATCATGCCATTTTCAACGATCTTTGCATCCAAGGCGCGACCGCCCATGAACGCTTCGACGCCAACCAGAGCGGCCGCCGCATTGTGGGCCTGGTGTTCACCAAAGAGGGGAACGAAAACGTCAGTGTAGGTGGCGGAAGGAGTGCGGACAGTAACCAGCTGACCGCCAACACCCATCTGGCGATCAATAACCTCGAAGTCTCGGCCTTCAAGGCGGACGATCGCATCGACTTCGCGGGCGCGGTCCAACAGGACCTCTAGTGCTTCTTCGGGTTGCTCGGCGATCACGACAATCTGACCGGGCTTGATAATCCCGGCCTTTTCTTCCGCGATTTCACGGATCGTGGAGCCCAGCCACTTCGTATGATCCAGATCGATCGGCATGATCACCGAAACGCCGGCCTCAACGAGGTTCGTGGCATCCCACGTTCCACCCATGCCGACCTCGATGACGCCAGCATCGACCGGGTGGTCCGCAAACGCTACTAACGCTAGAGCAGTAAAGACCTCGAAAAACGACAGGCGCACTCCTCCGTTAGCAACCGACTTCGTGTCGACCATCTCGACGTAGGGCGCGATATCGTTCCAGGCTGCAATAAAGGCTTCGCGGGAAATTGGTGCGCCTTCGATACTCATTCGCTCGCGCACATCAATCAAATGCGGAGACGTAAATCGTCCGACGCGCACGCCGAAGGCAGTCAGCACCGCATCGATCATGCGCGCGGTCGATGTCTTGCCGTTCGTACCCGTAATGTGCACGGTCGGGAATGTATTCTGCGGATCGCCCAGGATATCGAGCAGCATCCGGATGCGATCCAAGCTCGGCTCAATGTCGTGTTCGGGGGCGCGCTCGACGATTGATTCGTAGATTTTAGCCACCGTAGCATCCAGCTCAACCGAATCTGCAGCCTTCGCGAGAGCCTCTTCGTGTTCTGCGCGCGCTGCCTCGGCGTCGTCGGCGAAGTCTTCGTCGATATCGCCTTCCAGTTCGGCGAGAATCGAAGGATCCGGGCCAAGGAGCAAGGAGGATTCGACGAGGTTCCGCAGAGCAGTTTGCAGTTCAGTCTCTTCGGCATCGTGCCCGTGATCCGTTACGTCAGTCAGTGCTAACTCATCGGGCTCGTCAGCCGCTTCAAGGTAGGGAATCAAATCCGCAGGGATTGAGCCTGCAACCGCTTCTTCCTCGCTATCGCCAAAGAATGCGGGGTGATCGTTCGACATGAGGGCCTCCAGAGCGCATGTTGCCCGGCGCATCGAAAGTGAGCGCAGTTAAAAGCAACCCGCCTATTTTATACGGTTCGGGGCTGGGAGCACTTCGTAGTGATGTGATCCCAGCCCCGAGTCACGCGGTCACTTGATCAGTGCTTTGCGACGCTCACCGTGAGCTTCTCGCCGGCTTCCACGTTCACATGAAGGGCGAGCGTTTCGTGGGCGATCATTTCAGTGTGCGCGTTCACGGCGTCCACGCGATCAGTAGGAACAACAAGGTTCAGCGTGATGCGGTCAGCAATGTGCAGGCCGGCGTTCTTACGCTCATCCTGCACGGCGCGGATCACGTCACGTGCGTAGCCTTCAGCTTCCAGCTCCGCGGTCAGCTCTGTATCAAGCAGGACCACCGTGCCATTGCTCATGACGTCCGCCGCCTGGCCTTCTTCAGCGTCCACGGTGGTGGTCACTAAGAACTGCTCGCCGGTCAGAACAACCGGCTGGCCGTCAAGCTGGACGGTCGCAAAAACACAGCTACCGTCTTCGTTCACGGTCCACTCGCCCGACTTCTGCGCCTTGAACAGCGAAGACGTCAGCTTACGGAGCTCGGGAGCAAAGGCGCGCGGATTCAGTGACAGTTCGATGTTCGCGCGCAAACCGGATTCTTCCGGCGTTTGGAAGTGAACGTCCTTGACGTTGACCTCGAAGGCAACAAGCTCAGCGAACTGGCCGAGCGCACCCGCCTGCTCAGAGACGATCGTCATGCCGGCAAGTGGCTGACGAACGCGCAGGTGATGGTTCTTACGCAGGGCGTGTGCCGTTGAGACAACGTCGCGGACTTCGTCCATTGCGGACACCAGTGCGTCGTCAGCAACCAGATCCGAGATCACCGGGAAGCAGGCCAGGTGGACAGACTCGCCACCGGTCAGACCGCGCCAGATTTCCTCGCTGAGCAACGGGAGCAACGGAGCTGCGATCTCAGACAGACGGACAAGAGCGGTGTACAGCGTGTTGAACGCAGCCGAATCCTCGTCCCAGAAACGCTGGCGCTGAGTACGCACGTACCAGTTCGTCAGAACATCCAGGTAATCGCGGACATGCTCGCATGCCTTCGCGATGTCATAGCAATCCAGGTCAGCCTTGACATCGGCTGCAAGCGAGCGCGTGTGTGCCAGCAGGTAGCGGTCCATCTTCGACAAGCCGGAAACCACCGCTTCGTCGTTGAGGTTCCAGGCCTTGGCCTCGTACCCCTTGCCCCCATTCGCCGCCCCCGCGTACAGAGTGAAGAAGTAGTAGGTGTTCCAGATCGGCAGTAGCACCTGGCGAACCGTGTCGCGGATGCCCGTGTCGGTCACCATGAGATTGCCGCCGCGGACGACGGGCGAGCTCATGAGGAACCAACGCATCGCATCCGAACCGTAGGTGTCGAACACACCGTTGACGTCCGGGTAGTTGCGCAGGGATTTGCTCATCTTGCGGCCGTCATCGCCCAGAACGATGCCGTGCGAGACAACGTTCGTGAACGCCGGGCGGTCGAACAGAGCGGTCGCTAGGACGTGCAGGGTGTAGAACCAGCCACGCGTCTGGCCGATGTACTCGACGATGAAGTCGCCCGGGTAGTGCGACTCGAACCATTCCTGGTTCTCGAACGGGTAGTGAACCTGCGCGTACGGCATGGAACCAGACTCGAACCAGCAGTCGAGAACATCCGGGATACGGCGCATCATCGACTTGCCCGTCGGATCATCCGGGTTCGGGCGAACCAGCTGATCGATGAACGGACGATGCAGGTTGTCTACCTTCACGCCGAAGTCGCGCTCAAGTTCCTTAAAGGAACCGTAGACGTCTTCGCGCGGGTAGTTCGGGTCATCCGAACGCCAGACCGGGATCGGCGCACCCCAGAAGCGGTTACGCGAGATCGACCAATCGCGAGCGCCGGCAAGCCAGTTTCCGAAGATGCCGTCCTTGGTGTGCTCAGGAACCCAGGTGATCTCCTGGTTGAGTTCGACCATGCGATCACGGATAGCGCTGACGCGCACGAACCACGAGGACACAGCCTTGTAGATCAACGGCTTACGGCAACGCCAACAGTGTGGGTAGGAGTGAACATACGACTTCTGCTGAACCAGAACGGCGCGCTTGCCTTCGGGAACGCGGGCCAGCGGACCAGTAGCATCGCGCAGATCAACGATGATCGGCTTATTCGCATCGAACACCTGCATGCCCTGGTAGTCGGGAACCTCAGACGTGAAGCAACCACCTTCATCCACCGGAATGACCGGTAGGATTCCGCGTTCCTGGCAGACGAACATGTCGTCTTCACCGAATGCGGGTGCGATGTGGACCAGGCCGGTGCCGTCTTCCGTCGATACGTAATCGCCGGGGATGATCGTCCAGCCGTCCGGGCCGGGAGCCGCCCCCTTGGCACGGTGATCGGCGTTGTCGAAATAGTCGAAGATCGGGAAGTAACGCTTGCCCGCAAGCTCGCTACCCTTGAAAGTCTTCACGATCTGCGGTTCTTCGCCCAGTTCCTTCGCGTATGCGCCAAGACGCCCCTCAGCGACAATGACATCCTGGCCGGCAACCGGGGACTCAAGGTCAGCCGGAACGCGCACGACCACGTAGTCGATGGTCGGGCCAACGGCGACAGCTTCGTTCGAGGGCAAGGTCCACGGGGTCGTAGTCCAGACCAGGACCAGTTCGCCCTTGTCAGAGCCCTCAACAAGAGGCTCTTCGAGGCGCATACCAACGGTGACCGTGTTGTCCTGACGATCCTGGTAGACATCGTCATCCATCTTGAGCTCATGGTTGGACAGCGGGGTGCGGTCGTGCCAGCAGTACGGCAGAACGCGGTGGCCCTGGTAGGCAAGATCCTTGTCATAGAGGGTCTTGAATGCCCAGATGACCGACTCCATGTAGTTCGGGTCGAGCGTCTTGTAGTCGTTGGAGAAGTCAACCCAGCGAGCCTGGCGGGTGACGTAGTCTTCCCACTCGTTCGTGTAACGAAGAACAGACGAACGGCAGGCCTCGTTGAACTTCTCGATGCCGAGGCCACCTTCGCGGGTGATCTCAGTGACGTCTTCGATGCCGAGGATACGCTGCGCCTCGAGCTCAGCGGGCAGACCGTGCGTGTCCCAGCCGAAACGACGTTCAACGCGGTGGCCGAGCATCGTCTGGTAGCGACCAACAACGTCCTTGACGTAGCCGGTCAGAAGATGACCGTAGTGCGGAAGGCCGTTAGCAAAGGGCGGGCCGTCGTAGAACACGAACTCGTTCTGACCGCCTTCGCCAGCAGGGCGCGCCTCAATGGACTTACGGAAGGTATCGTTATCGGCCCAAAAGGCCAGGGTTTCGCCTTCCATCTGCGGGAAGGACGGGCTTGCGTCCACCTCGTTGTCGCGGTGACGCGGGTAAAAGCCGTGCTTCGTCATTGTTGTCCTCGTCTGTTCGAATCACAGGGACGAGGACCAGCTTCACTGGGACCCGCGGTACCACCCCGCTTGCTCTACCACCCCGATGCGTGCGCACCGCAGGAGCAAAGCCGCTTCTTTTATTCGCTGTAACGGGCTCACCCGTTCGGTTCTACTGCGGGCACGCTGCGAGCGCGCCCGGTTCTTCCGAAAACTCCCCGGTGATACCCCGCGCCGTGTGGCGCCGGCCGGATCAACGTTGGTGTTTATCGTAGCTGAAATGACGACTGAGAGCCGAGCCAGTCCACGTGGCTTATCCCTCACATCCCTCCGGCGAGGGATCAACGTCAACGGTGAGTCTTCCCGGTCACTTGTTGCGGGCGACCAGTGGCTTTCGCGCTGTCTGCGAGGACCGGACACAACGGGGGTTCATGACTCCTCCTTAAAGTCGCGCGGTCTTTCATCGTATCGCCACTACGAAGAAACGGTGTCGTATCTGAAGGAAATAAAGCCCTGCTTGCAACGAGGCGGTGCGAACCACGTGGGTTCACACCGCCTCACTCGCCTGTATGCAACGTTCAGCTATGCAAGCCGTACGCCTTGTGGATCAGCCAGATCGGGTGAACAACGTTCGCACCCGTTGCGGTGCGCAACTGCCAACGGCACGTTTCCGTGTCGCACGCGGCCAGTTCAACGTTGACCTGCTTGATGAAGTCGAAGACAGGTTTTCCGACTGCCTGGGCAATGTCGTACTTTTCTTTCTTCATGCCGTAGGTACCAGCAATACCGCAGCAGGGCTGGTTCGATTCCTTGACCTTCACGCCAGGGATCAGTTCCATCAGTTCGACAGCCGGAAGACCGAGGCCCTGAGACTTCAACTGGCACGGTGCGTGGTAAGGGATGGTGATATCCATCGGCTGGAAGTTCAGATCCAACTCGCCCTTTTCGTGCAGGTGCATGAGGAATTCGCAAATGTCCCACATACGCGAGCCCACGTCCTTCAGCTCCGGAGTATCCATCTCGAGGATCTCGTTTGCCTCATGGCGGAGCATGCCCGCGCACGAACCGGAAGCGGAGATAATCGGCGCGTTGCGGTTGGCCTTGCGCAGATCATTTGTCAGCTTCGAGACATACTTGCGGGACTCGTCGTACAGGCCGTTCGATTGCAATGCCAGACCACAGCAACCGTGTGGCGGAACCAGAACCTCGTACCCGAGGTACTCGAGAACCTGGACCGAGTGGATCGACGTTTCGACCTCGAAGTACTGGCCTGCGCAACCGTGGAAGAAGATGACCTGGCCCTTGCGTCCAGAACCTTCCAGCGGCGTGTGTTTGTTGAACCAGCCTTCGAAAGTGCGACCGGCCGCCTTCGGCATCGGTGCGCTACGGTGAACGCCGATGACTTTTTCCATAGCAACACGGATCGGCTTAACATCGAGCGCCCAGTTCGCGATAGGAGCAACCGGGGTCATGACGGTACCGATGAAGCCGGTACGACCAATCAGGTGATCGCGAAGCGGAATGCCCTTTTCCTTCTTCATGTCGGTGCGAGCGTGGTGGATCATCTCGGTGACCTTCACGCCCTGCGGGCAGACCAGCGTGCAGGTGCCACATGACGAGCAGTAATCGATCGACGAATCGACGATCTGTCCTGCCTTGCGGTAGCGTTCTGCCTGCGGGCCGGAGTATTTCGGGCCCGGGAACAGATCGGTCACGCGCATGACCGGGCACTGGGTTTCGCAGATCGTGCATTTGACGCAGGCGTCGAGGGTGGAGCGCAGACCGAAGTCTTCGTCGGTCAGGGACAGTACGTTCATTTCTTCGATGGTCACTTCAGGCTCCCAAGGATCGAATCGGCTGCGCGGAGTGCGGAGGCAAGGGCAATGCCTTCACCTGACTTTTCGCGCCAACGGGTTGCTCCGGCGAGGTTTCCGCCGGCTGCGTAAACGTTGGTGTAGACGGGCTTCTTGGCTGCGTCCAACGGGTGCATCTCATCGTCAACGTCAAGGCCGGCGAGGAAGATCGGCTGGTCGGCCCCCCAGAAGTCACCGTGGAGAAGTTGGCCCTCAGCGCCGAGAACCGGCAGGCCGAGGATCGTTTCGGTGACCTTCCCGTAGGAATCCATATCGAGTGCGCCGGATTCGAAACCGCCACCAGCGAGGATGACGTTCTTCGTTTCGATGCGCGTCGAGTGACCGGCGGTCCCGATCATCACGGCGGTGACATTCTGGCCGTCAGTTTCGATGCCCTTCACGGCAGCCCCGAGGATGAAGCGCGCTTCAGCCTTCACTAAAGCGGTCAGGACCTGGTTCATACGCATACCGGGGATTGATGGCGGTTGCATCGGGATCTCGAAGACTTTGTGTCCGAGCTGGTCAGCAATGTCCTTCCAGGCGTTCAGGTCATCGAGACCAAGCACGGCGGGAAGGCCGATGATTTCGCCTTCGCGAACGTGAGGCTTGATGGCCTCAACCAGCTTGGTGCGCATCTCGGCTCGATCCAATGTGCGCGCATGGTTCGTACCGGTCGTATCGACCTCGTCTGCACGCATCTCGACGTCGACGATCAACGAACGTGCCTTGATCGGTTCGCCATTCGGTGTGGTCTGGCGCGAGAGATTTTCGGCAGCGAGGGTCGGGTAGAAATCCTTCAGTCGGCGCAGACCGACGATCAGGTACGAGGCTCCGTCTGCAGGAATACCCGCTTCCATCGAGGGCTGGTACAGGCTCGTCGGACGGAGCGCACCGATTGCGGTCGGAAGCACAACGTTCTTTTCGGGATCGCCAATCAAAAGGTCAGAGCCTAGGACATCCTTCAACCAGTTCGCGCTTTGGGCAACGAACTCGGGAGTGAAGTGCGTGTACGGGTGCGTCGGACGCGAGGAAATGTGCTCGGAGATCTGAGCGATCGGAGAAGCCACGCGAGACTCGGAATATCCGAGAATATCGACGGTGCCCTGGCCAAGCTGCAAACCGCCAAGACCTTTCGTTACGACCGTCACCGAAGCGCCACCGCGAGCAAGATAAAGAGCTGCGGTAAGACCGGCAAGGCCAGCGCCAATAACAACGGCGTCTCTCATCGTGCGTCCTCCTTATTCTCGGAAGCTGATGCAGGAAAGACGAACTCCTCGCCAGGCTCGCCTTGCGCCATCGGCAGGTGCTCGACATCGAGCATGCCTTCATGAATCCAGTTATCAAGCGCTGCCTGACGCAGCTGCTTGCCGTAGGTGATCGGCCATAGACCAATCCAACGGTTCTTCAAGAAGGTCTTGAACAGTTCGTTTGCCTTCTCGGAATCGATATCGCCACGTTCGTGAGCGATACCGGTTGCACGCTGGGAGCAGAAGCCGCCCTGGCAGGGCCCCATGCCGAGGCGAACCTGACGACGAACGTCATCAAGCTGACCGCCCGGCAAAGCATCCATTGTGTCTTCGAGCATCTTGCGGGTGACCAGTTCGCATTCACAGATGATCTGATCGTGGCTGGGGGCCGCATTTTTGTGCTCGATGTCGTGCAGGCGGTGACCGATGGTATAGAGCTTCGGCGATGCGGTCGGGACTGCTTCACCGGCGGTCTTGCACTCGCGCTTCTCTCCCATTTCTTCACACATGATGTCGACGATGCGCTCTGCCATCAAACGGTAGGTCGTGAGCTTGCCACCAGCGATGGTGAGCATGCCGTAGACGCCGTCGCGCGAGTTGTGGTCGATGACCGACATGCCACGAGCCATGTGACGCGTGTCGGTTGCTGCAACACGCGAATCCTTGACCAGCGGTCGGGCACCTGCCCACGCGTGAACTGCGCGAGCCTTGCGGAAGCCGGGAACCATTGCTTCGCCAGCGTCGAACATCTGCTGAACCTGATCGGCGGGGATCGTCAGCTTGTCCGGGTCATCTGCCTTGAGGTCCGTCGTGCCGATGATGCACACCGGGTGGTCAGGAACGATGATGTCGCCGTCGGCTGGCCAGATGCAGCGGTTGAGCACCGTCTGGGTCAGGCGGAAGTTCATTGCGATCATGATTCCGGCTCCGGGGACGACGTCAACGCCGTGACAGTCAGCCATCGCGGCGATCTGACCAGCCCAAGGGCCACCACAGTTCAAAACAAACTGACATTCGATGCGAGTGTCTTCGCCGGTGCGAACGTTGTGGACGATGACTGCGCTGATGCGGTCACCTTCGCGTTCGATCTTTGTGACCTTGTTGTAGGTCATCACCTGTGCGCCGTAAGCCTGAGCGGAACGAATTGCACCCCAGACCATCTGCCAGCCGTCGACAGAGCCGTCGAGGACCTCGAACGCACGCTTGAGCTTGGGGTCAAGACGAGGCTCACGCTTCAGTGCCTCGGCGACGCTGATTTCCTGTGCCGGCACCTTTGCCGCGGCAGCGCGCTCGAGGAACTTATCTGCGTATTCTTCGTCGTCTTGTGAGGTGACCACGAACAGGCCACCGGTTGCTTCAACTGCGTTTGAGTTGATGCGCTTAACGATTTCGTTTTCTTCTGCACACTCGGTTGCTGACTCAGGGTCGGACGCGATGTAGCGTCCACCGGAGTGGAGCAGGCCGTGGAAGCGGCCAGAGGTACCTTGTGCGATGTCGAATCGTTCAACGAGGACGGTTCTAAACCCTCGCATTGCAACGTCACGGACGACACCGGCTCCGGTGGAACCACCGCCAATGACGACAACGTCAGTGTTGATCGTCTTCACCATTCGTTCCCTTCACATTTTCGCTTCGGGCTTGCGCACAGCTAGCCCCTTCGCCCCTTCAATAGTGCCTTGCCACCCCTCATTTGATTGCATTGTTCAGACCCCGTGCACATACGTGCACGACTTAGGCGTACCTCACTTTTCATTCGTAGAGAAATGCCGGAAACCTACGCTTTTCAGGTTTGAAATGACAGATTTTCACATAACGAATGATTCGGAATTCATGCTCAAATCGGCCAGGCAAGAGCTGAGGAGCGCATGACCCCTCCGACCGCTCCCCTGTTTTTGCACAGCGATATCTACATGGCCTGTCATAAAGTTGGCGTATGAGCGAAAAGATTCTAGCGCGAGTCCTAGAGACCGCGAACATCGATTCCAACGTCCGTGCGCAGGACGATTTTTATCGTCACGTCAATGGACGCTGGATTGCAACGCATGAAATCCCCGCTGACCGGCCAATTGACGGCGCTTTCCACGCCTTGCGTGATCTTTCCGAAGAACGTGGTCGGGATATTTGCAACGATGCTGTTGCCGGCACTCTTGATGACACGGACGCCACTCTTATCGCGACCCTCTGGGGTGCATTTATGGATGAAAACGCGATCGAGGAAGCAGGCATTACTCCCCTGCTCCCCTTCTTCGAAGCCATCGATCACGTCACTACTCGCGAAGAACTTGACGAATTGACTGGAACGTTGATGGCCGGTGGCGCCGATTCCTTCTTTGGAGCCTACAGCGGTACGCATCCGCATGATTCCGATGCCCGCATTATGACCTTTGTCCAAGGCGGAATAGGTCTTCCGGACGAGGCCTACTATCGCGAAGATTCATATGCACCAATCCGCGATGCCTACGTTTCTCACCTCGAGAAACTCGCATCGTTGGCCGGTATTGGTGAAAGCTCTGCCCGAGTTGCGCGCATGATTATGGATCTCGAAACGCGTTTTGCTTCGCATCACCGCAGTGCCGTGGATAACCGCAATCCCCTCCTATCTGATAACCAGATGACGTGGCACGAATTTGTTGTCAGTGCGCCTGGGTTCAATTGGGATGCCTGGGCGCGCGGTCTGGGGTGGCAGATCGGGGACGAGGCTCAGATCAGCGTGTCCCAACCCGATTTCTTTGCCAGATCGGCGCAGATTTGGGGCCAGACTCCGATCGAGGATCTGAAGATCTGGTCAAAGCTCTCCGTACTGGATGCGCGGATTGGTCTGCTCTCTTCGGAGTTTGTCGAAGAAAACTTTGATTTCTATGGCCGTACCTTGTCAGGTACGCAGGAACTGCGGCCGCGTTGGAAGCGCGCACTCGGCCTCGTTGAATCTGTTGCCGGCGAATCACTGGGGCGCATCTGGGTGTCACGACACTTCCCGCCGCAGTCCAAGGAGCGCATGGATCAGTTGGTCGAAGGGCTATTGAATGCCTACGGCGAAGCAATCACTGCATGTGACTGGATGGGTGAAGAGACAAAGAAGCGGGCTCTTGAAAAGCTCGCAACCTTCCGCCCGAAGATTGGGTATCCGCCGAAGTGGCGCGACATGTCGGGGCTCGTCATTGAACAGAGTGATTCTCTGGTTGATGCCGTGACAAAGGCCTACCAGTTCGAGACCGCGCGAGAACTACGTAAGCTCGATGAGCCAGTCGACCGCGACGAGTGGCTGATGACTCCGCAGACGGTAAACGCTTATTACCACCCCGCGATGAATGAAATCGTCTTCCCTGCTGCGATCCTGCAACCACCGTTCTTCGATCCCGAAGCTGACGACGCAGTGAACTTTGGTGCAATCGGCGCAGTTATCGGACACGAGATCGGGCACGGCTTCGATGATCAGGGCTCACGGTATGACGCTCAGGGCAACCTTGAAAACTGGTGGAGTGACATCGACCGCGAGCTCTTCGAGCAGATCACGGGCAAACTGGTCGAACAGTACGACGAGCTCACTCCCCTAGATTTGGCTCAACCTGCGGTCTATAACCTGGATGCCGGCGAAGATGCCCAGGTGGAGGAAGAGTCTTCACCTGTTCCGACGGTAAATGGTGCACTAACCCTGGGCGAGAATATTGGTGACCTTGCCGGTCTGACGATTGCATGGAATGCGTGGGTTGCCACGTTGAGTAAGCAAGGCTTGAGTATTGATTCTGCCCCGGTGATTGATGGTCTGAGCGGAGCCCAACGATTCTTCTACGCGTGGGCACGGGCGTGGCGGACCGCATCACGCCCAGAGTTTGCTCTGCAGATGCTGGCGATCGATCCTCACTCGCCCGCAGAGTTTAGATGCAATCAGATTGCACGCAATATGGATCAGTTCCACGAGGCCTTCAATGTATGTCAGGGCGATCACATGTGGCTTGATCCCTCACAGCGTGTTCACATCTGGTAAAACTCCGCTTCATTTTCTACCGTGGCGAACAGCCATCGGCCTGGGACTATTCCCCGTTTACGACCGATCACTCTGGCAGGTCAGCTTGCTTGTTTCATTGCCAAATGTGCGTCAAAGGTCGTTCAGTGAAAAGATAGGCTCAAGCATTACTTTGTTTACGTTCCTCTGAATTGAAAGGGCATCATGCCGGGATTGAACCTCACCCGCGAAGAAGCAGCTGCACGCGCGGAGATCCTGTCCGTTCACCACTACGACATCACGCTGGATCTGACACGTGGCGCCACTGATTTTGGTTCCACGACGCGCATCGAGTTCGATGCGACCGCTGGCGCCTCAACCTTCGCTGACTTGGTTTCAAACAACGTCCGTTCGATTCGCCTGAATGGTCAGGAAATCCCCACCGAGGCTCACGCTGACCACCGCATCGCGCTGGACGGTTTGGCTCAGCACAACGTTCTGGAAGTTGAAGCCGACTGCCAGTACATGCACACCGGCGAAGGCTTGCACCGTTTCACCGATCCGGCTGACGGCGAAGACTACTGCTACTCCCAATTTGAGGTTCCGGATGCCCGCCGCGTCTACACAACCTTCGAGCAGCCTGATCTGAAGGCAACCTTCACTCTGACCGTCAGCGCTCCCGCTGGCTGGCTGGTGTTCTCGAATGCTCCGACTCCCCAGCCCGAGGTTGATGGCACGACGTGGATCTACCGTTTCGCTGAGACTGAAAAGATGTCAACGTACATCACCGCGATTATTGCTGGCCCCTACAAAGGCGTTACCGATTCACTGGTGTCCTCTGACGGTCGCACGATTGATCTGGGTGTGTACTCTCGCGCGTCGCTGGTCGAGCACCTCGACACTGATCGCATCATTGACACGACCCGCAAGGGCTTCGCTTTCTTCGAGAAGCAGTACGGCATCGCCTACCCTTTCACGAAGTACGATCAGATCTTCGTTCCTGAATACAACGCTGGCGCAATGGAGAACGCGGGCTGCGTAACCTTCCGCGATTCCTACGTGTTCCGTACTCGCCCGACTGCTGCTCAGCTTGAGACCCGAGCCAACACGATTCTTCACGAGCTCGCCCACATGTGGTTCGGCGACCTGGTGACGATGAAATGGTGGAACGACCTCTGGCTGAACGAATCCTTCGCTGAGTTCATGAGCCACCTGGCTCTCGCTGAGGGCACCGAGTTCACCGATGCATGGACAGGCTTCATGCTCCGCAAGGACTGGGGCTTGAAGCAGGATCAGCTGCCCACGACTCACCCGATTAAAGCTGAAATCCGTGACCTCGCAGACGTTGAGGTGAACTTCGATGGTATTACCTACGCAAAGGGTGCATCCGTTTTGCGTCAGCTGGTGTCCTACGTTGGCCGCGAAGGATTCTTCACCGGCCTGCACGAATACCTGACCGCTCATTCCTACGCGAACGCGACGCTCACCGACCTTCTGGGTGAACTCGAGAAGGCTTCAGGCCGCGACCTCAAGGCATGGTCGAAGGTCTGGCTGGAAGAAGCAGGCGTGACCCTGCTCCGCCCCGAAATCAACGTCGACGACAACGGCGTAATCTCTGAACTCGCTGTTCTGCAGGAATCCTTCTCTGAAGGTTCCTCGTTACGCCCGCACCGCATGGCCGTCGCCGGCTACTCGGCCAGTGAAGATGGTTCTTTGAAACAGGTCTTCCGGCAAGAGCTCGATGTTGACGGCGCACGCACCGTTGTTCCTGCTGCCTCTGGCCTTGCTCGTCCCCAGCTGATTCTGCTGAACGACGGCGATCTGGCATACGCGAAGATCCGCATGGACACTGAGTCTCTCGAGTTCGCAACAAAGAACATTGCGTCGATCACCGATTCGCTGACCCGTGGCGTCATCATGGCATCTGCATGGGATATGACCCGCGATGGTGAGATGTCGGCACGCTCCTACTTGGATCTTGCTCTTGCGGCGATCCCGGGTGAGACGAATATGTCGATGCTCCAGCTGACAATCCGTCACATCGAAGAAGCAGTTCGTACCTTTGTTGCTCCGACCGAGCGTCAGGTTGCCCTCGAAAAAGTTGGTGGCGCGCTTCTGGATCTTGCTGTTGCAGCTGCTCCGGCATCGGACGAACAGAACATACTGATCCGCGCAGCCGCTCACGGTGCTACCACCGCCGAGCAAGGCGAGCAGCTCCGAGCAATCTTCGCAGGTGAAAAGGTTCTTGAAGGCCTCGATCTTGACCTTGATTGCCGTTGGGAACTGCTGATCGCGCTGGTTCGCCTGGGTCTTGCCGGCGAAGCAGAAATCGCGGCTCTCGAAGCTGAAGATGGCACGATGACCGGCCACCAGAACGCAGCATGTGCTCGCGCAGCCGTGGAAGACGCAACCGTCAAGCGCAACGTCTTCGACGCGGTCATGACGGATCTGTCGATCCCGAATGACACTCGCTGGGCTATGGTTTCCGGCTTCTGGACGCAGGCTCGCACGAACCCGGCTCTGTACACTCAGTTCGTTGCCGACTACTTCAACCTGATCGAACGCGTGTGGGCAGAGAACACATTCCACACCGCTGAAGACATCGCGATCCTCATGTTCCCGACCGACATTGCTGGCTACGCTGAAGGCGTGGACATCGTTGCTGCCGGTCAAGAGTGGATCGCTTCGCACACCGAGGTCTCCGCTGCTCTGGTTCGCATCATCCGCGAACGCGTTGACGTTGCCCGTCGCCAGATTGAAGCTCAGAAGGCTGACGCCTGATTCAGTTCTCTCAGCTGAAGGAAGGGGCCTCGAACCGTAACGGTTCGGGGCCCCTTCCACTCAGTACCTCGTGACGACTAGCGCAGAATACGTCGCCTCAGCTTCGTAGCATCGTCACTTAGCCGGAGTCGGCATCGACAAGCGTGCAAGATGAAGTGTCAGGTACGCGATCTCATCGGCCGACAAAGAAGAACCGAGTCTCAGCTCGACCAATTCTGCGATTGTCTTCGCACACGCGTTTTCTTTCGGATACGAGTCAACGATTGATTGAACGACTGCAAACATGTGGTGCTCGAGTTGCTCATCTTTGTTGATGCGCACGAAGAGATACCGCAGGTGGGTGATAAATCTGCCGACGCTGATCGAAGACGGATCGAGTTGCACGTCGAGCCCCTTGGCCGCGACATCGAGAATCTGTTGGATGACACCGGTCATCGTGTAGGTCCACGACAGGTCACCCGAGGCAAAACCGGCATTCACCAAATGAAGGCTGAATGCAGTGACCTCGACCTGAGGAAGAGTCACATCGGAAAGGGCATTGAGAGCCTCGACGAAGCGCTGTGCCTTTGCATACTCATCCGGGTAAAGGCTGACAACTTCGGCGGTAAGTGGATACTCAATGACTTGACCTATCCGTGCTCGTGCCAAAGCAAAACCAAGGTGGTCAGCGAGTGAAAGAACCAGGATGACGCTCGCGGTGTCTTCGATTCGGGCTTCCCGCATGGCTGAAAGAACCATCTGGATATGCTCCGGTGGGATTTCAGCGAGGAGTTGGCCAATATGGTCCGGATCTCGGCCGTCGGATGGAACGAAGATCTTCACGATCTTGGATTCGTCGACCGTTTGTCCTGGTTTTGTTTGAAAACCGAGACCGCGCCCAGTGAGAATCACTTCAACGCCATCGTGACGGCGTGCGAGCACAACATTATTGTTGAACACGCGGAGTAGTTCCACGGGTGATCCTCCTTTCTGGGCGCGGCTCGGGTGTTCAGTGCTGGACGTCGATGACGGGTGTACCGGCTGTAACGGTTTCTCCCACGATCGGGGTCACTGCCGTCATGACCTTTGTATTCGTTACAGTCATCAGCGTAGTAGTCGAGTATCCAGCTTGTTCAACCTTTGCAAAGTCCACGATCGCAAGGACATCCCCGATCTCAACTCGTTGCTTCTTTTCGACTTTAACGTCGAAACCATCGCCATCCATCGCAACGGTGTCGATTCCAATATGAACGAGGATTTCTACACCGTCATCAGTTTTGATTCCGAAGGCGTGCCCAGTCTTGGCGACCGTAGCAAGTGTGCCTGCGACTGGCGCGTAGATAGTGTCTGAAGTGGGAAGGATTGCGACTCCTGCACCAAGCGCACCCAAAGCAAAGACCTTGTCGCCAGATTCGTCGAGCGGGATGACTCGCCCTGAAACGGGTGCATACACCGCGGTGGCGGCTTCTGCGTCTGCAACGGGAACAGGTGTCGTGTCTTCCTCTTCGATCGAGGGGGCAACGCTCGTGGCAGGTGCGACAAGCGCGGCCTTTTGCTCGGCGGTGCGATAGTCGAAAACTGAAACCAGAGCAAAAGCGGTGGAGAAGGCAATCGCAACTGCGATGGCGTAAATCCACATAGGTGAGAACACTGGGATTGTGAGTAGCGAGGTGAAGGCGAAGGCGCCCGTGGTCACGCCTCCCGAAGTGAGGCCAAGGATTGCGATAGTCAGACCACCGGAAAAACATCCGATGAGCATGAGCGGGTAGATCCTCTTGAAACGCAGGTGGATACCGTAGAGCGAAGGCTCAGAGATGCCACCGAGAAGGCCGGCCGCCAGTGCACCGGTTGCGGTCTGGCGCATCTGAACGTCCTTGTCACGGATGGAAAGGAAGAGCACACCGGCGGTTGCACCGAAGCAGGCAAAGTTCCATGCCCCCATCGGCCCCTGGATGAAGTCGTAGCCGAGAGTCTGGATGTTGACCAGCATGAGCGCGTTGAGTGGCCAGTGAAGACCGAGCGGAACGAGGAACGGGTAGACCATCGGGATAATGAGCGCGAAGACGAAGGGGGCGTGCGTGTTCATCCAAGCGAGGCCGACGCCGAGACCGTTACCGAGCCAGACGCCCATCGGGCCAATGAGGAACGCGGTAACAGGAATCATGACGGCCATCGAGATAAACGGGACGAAGACCATCTGAAGGTTCGTCGGAATCGCCTTCTTAAGCCCGCGGTAGAGGAGTGCGAGAACAGCAACCATGATGAGCGGGACGAAAACATTGCCGCCGTAGTCGTTGAGCTGGAGCGGCAGGCCGAAGATGTGCGCTGTGCAGTTCTGCGTCTCGAGGAGCTGGTTCGTCGTGCAGCTAAGGTCGGGGAACCGGTCCTTGTTCGACAGGGAAAGAAACTCCGGGGTGAGGAGAGCACCCATAACGGTCGCACCGAGCCACGGGTCAACGTCAAGCTTCTTCGCCGCGTTGTAGGCGACCATAATGGGGAGGAAGTAGAAGACCGCGCGCCACAGGGCGTCGACGAAGACCCAGGAGGCGGGCTTGTCGGCGGCACGGAAGTCGACGATGCCGAGGGCGTCGAGGACGGCGGCGAACGCAATGATGAGCGAGGCACCGAGCAAGACGCCAAGGATCGGACGGAACGAGTCGGAGAGGTACTCGAAGAAGGAGTCGAGCCAGGCGACCTTGCCGCGTGCCTTCGAGCGGGCGGCAGCCTTGACCTCAGCGTCGGTCATGACGGCTCCGGCGCCCATTCCGGGCAGAGATTGCATGGCCGCGAAAACGCCAGCGACGGCGCCTCCAATAACGACCTGATAGCGGTCCCCACTCTGGGGGACAACTCCAAGAACGCCCTCGGTCGCGTCGAGCGCATTGGCATCAACCTTGGATGCGTCAACGAGTTCAAAACGTAGGCGCGTGGCGCAGTGCGTGAGGCTGGTGATGTTGCCGGCGCCTCCAATCCCTTGAAGTACTGCCTCGGCGATCTGCTTGTCGGTGGACATCTCCATCCGTCCCCTTTCCCGGTTCTTCAATGAACCGCTTTGGTTGTGAGTCTTTCTCAGGGCAACAAAAAAGACCTGGGCGCACGAATAAACGCGTTCCCAAGTCTTGCCTCTGACGAGTAACAACCCTGCGATGCCGACCAGATGATCGGCGCTCATGGTCAGTGTAGGCGTTCAACGAGAAAACAAACAATGACACAACCTATGTCGCCTGTCACACCTGAGATGTTCTTCAACCGCGCACAACGTGGGCAACCTGCCACGTCTCGACCTGTTCAGCTGGTGAGCGCAGTAGCAATCTGAGGTAGTACCTCAGACGTGCCTCCCTCAATTCGGACGTCAGCGAAGCGATCCACGGCTGTCGCTCCCCTGTTCACCACGATCAGGGAAGCGCCTGCACGCATGGCCTCGTGAACCACCCACAAACCGGTGGAGACGGCGAGTGACGTGCCCGCGACCAACACAACATTGCACGATGCGGCCATGTCGAGGGATGGGCCGAACGCGGACTCGGGAAGGCCTTCGCCGAACATGACGATGGACGGCTTCAGCATTCCGCCACAGCGTTCGCAGTACGCGGGAGTGAACGTGCAGACTTCGGCTAAGTCGCGACGGGCATCGGGGGTGATATCGACGTGTGCGGGATCGGTTTCTTCGACGAGGTCCGGATTCAACGCACGCAATCGCACGGACAATGCTGCGCGGGGCGTGACGGAGCCACAGCTCAGGCATTCAACCGTGTCGTAGCGTCCGTGGAGCTCCCAGACGTTACGCGTTCCAGCGCGCGCATCCAGACGGTCGACGTTCTGCGTGGAGACGCCCAGCAAGTGTCCGGATGCTTCCATCGTGGCAAGCGCCCGGTGCCCATCGTTGGGGTGGCAGTTTTCGAGGATTTTCCACGTCGCTTCATTGCGATACCAGAGCCAGCGATACCACACCGGGTCGGACGTAAACATGTCGACATCAACCGGGGTTGTGGGGGTTGAGCCGGTGCCTCGATAATCCGGCAAGGACGAGTCGGTGGACATTCCCGCACCAGTCACCGCCAGAATTCGACCACCGCGCGCAATGTCAATTGCTTCTTCGACGTTTCCTTGCATCGTAGTTCCTCCCCCACGAACACTTTTCTCCGTTGTACCACCATCAGGACTGGCGCGTTGGTGCGTTATGAGATTGGGCGGATGCGAATGCCAGCCACTTTTGCGTCTTTCGGCCACCGTTCAAGTACGAGGCCGCCTACTCCTACACTTCATCGTCAACGTATACGGAGGCGGATGCTCGCATGCCAATGATGCCCATCAAGAGAGCCATGATCATCAGGAAGATCAAAACAGGAGTAGTCGAAGCGGTTGTTTGAAGCACCATGCCAACAATGATCGGGCCGAATGCTGCAACGATATATGCACCAGGCTGAGCCATACCCGACAGGCGCGCACTCATCGATGCAGTGCGAGCGCGCGCAGGGATCAGAGTGACGCAGAGCGGGAACATGAAGCCGCCGATCGACAGCAGCGTCACCCACAGCCAGGGAGAGAAAGTTGGAGCAAGCAAAAGGCCGAGATAACCGGAAGCGGTCAGCACCCCGAAGAGCAGAGAGACAAGAGGCAGGTTCTTCACCGAGTCAACGATCTTCGGCATAATCAAGCCACCGACAAGTGCCCACAGGTTGATGGCTGCAACCATCGCGGCTGCGCTTGTTCGGTCGACTCCCAGCATTGCGAGAATCGTTGGAAGCTGACCAAATTGAACGTAGGCATTCAAAGATTGAAGTCCGAACGCAACCATCAACGCCACGGCGGTTGGTGATCTCATCAGGCTCCGTCCCTTGGTAGCCAAGGGCGATGACAACTGGGCGGCCTCGTCCCCTGTCAGTGGCGTAGAAGACTCAGGTACTGGCGCTAAAGACTGGGCGACCAGCGGAGTATCTCGACCGACGCTCTTCCAGGCGAGAAGCCAGACGAGCACTGCCAACAGTGCCCACGGCGCCCAGATGAACAGCGCGGTTCGCCAGCCGGATGAATCAGGCCCAGCAATCGGCGCGCCGAGGAACGAACCCATCGCTCCACCCAGCGGGAGAACGCCACCGTAGACCGTCAGAAGCAGAACCGTGCGACCAGCTTTGTGCAATTTGATCCACGCTGGCACGATGACATTACCGACGGCGGGGCCAGCAAGTCCAGCAACACTGAGCAGGAGGAACGCCCAGAAGTTCGACACGAATGGACGCACACCCAAGCCGAAGGTTGTCACGGCCATTGCGACGGTGACGACGCACGTCAGTCCGAAGCGCTTTGACAGTGGAACTGCCAGTACGCCAACGAGAGCAAAAACAATACACGGCAACGCTGAGAGCAGACCGACCGCCATCGCTCCCACTCCAAAAGTGGATTGGACACCAGTCAGGACAGGCCCGAGCGATGTTGCTCCGGCGCGCATCGAGGGTGAGATCGCGAGGACCGCAACCAGCGCCATCACGGTCGACAGTGTGGAAACGCGCCGTGGCTTCACATCAGTCGACGAAGCTACGCCTTCGGGGCTGGCGGTCATGTCGCGCTCAGAAGAACTCATACATCCACGGTCGCATCGTGCGTTGTGCCCGTGCAAACTGATCCGCGATTGCTTGGTCACAGTCGCACCCTTAAAGTTCAGCGTGCGCACAATCAAGTCACGCCTGCACCCGCACTGTCCGTTTGCGCTCCACCTTGTGTTCCACCTCGATTCGCCTGTGTCACGGGCTAAAGTTTGCCTATGACTCAAAGCGTTTCACCCTCTGATCGCACGCCCGGCGCAGATTCCATTTGGTGGCACGTGTACCCGCTGGGAGCGTGTGGCGCGCCGATTCACGACGGCGATCGGACACAGGTTCCGCGCCTGCGAATGTTAATCAACTGGTTGGATTATGCCGTCGATCTTGGTGCGACGGGACTGCTACTCGGCCCGATCTTTGATTCGGCGACGCACGGATACGACACGCTCGACTATTTGTGCATCGATCCGCGTCTGGGCAGTGTCGAAGACTTCGACGCACTGGTTGAGGCATGCCATGCTCACGGAATGAACATCATGCTCGACGGCGTATTTTCGCACGTCAGCGACCAGTATCCGCCTCTGCGTGCGGTTCTTGAAGCTGGCAAGGATCCCGTTTCCGGAACGCCTAATTCTCCCGATGCTCCCCTATTCCACATCGATTGGGAGTCCGACGGTGGCCCCTACCCCTGGTTCTTCGAAGGGAACCCGGATCTCGTGCGCTTCGACCACACGAACGCGCGCGTCAAGGATTTCGTTCAGCAGGTAATGGAGTATTGGTGTGCCCGCGGCATCGATGGGTGGCGACTTGATGCTGCATATTCCGTTCCAACTGAGTTCTGGGCAGACGTGTGCGACCGAGTCCGGGCCTCGTACCCCGGTACTTTCTTCCTCGGCGAGGTCATTCACGGTGACTACCCCGCGTTCGTTGGGGACGCCCACGTTGATACGGTCACGCAGTACGAATTGTGGAAGGCAATGTGGTCGTCGATCACGGATAAGAATTTCTTTGAGCTCGATTGGACGCTGAAGCGCCACGGCAAATTCTTAGAGACGTTCGTTCCGCAGACGTTCGTGGGCAATCACGATACGACGCGCATCTCGTCTCTGCTTGGCGCCGATGGCGGACTGGTGGCGCAGGCGATCATCATGACGCTGGGTGGCACCCCGTCGATCTACTACGGCGATGAGCAGGGATTCACGGGGGTGAAGGAAGACCGCCAGTTCGGCGATGACGCGGTGCGTCCTCCCCTGCCCGTATCTCCCGGCGAATTGCTAGGGTTTGGGCACACAACCTACCAGGCATTGAGGTCGCTTGTCTGGCTACGTAGAAAGCGTCCGTGGCTGACCCGCGCGCTAACAACAACCGTCGCTGTCACCAACACGAGCTACTCCTACCGCTCATGCGCCCTCGGCGATGATTCCACCTTCGTGGATGTCCAGTTGTCAATCGACGAGGCCGGAACCGCTCACGCCCTCATCCTCGACGAGGGCGGGCACACGCTCTGGCAGAAGTAGCTGTTCTTAGTCCCAAGGGTTGACGAGCTCCACACCGGGCCCTGAAAAGCCTTGGTGTTCGAAGTTGCGAGAACTGCCCCACGCATCATGCAAATAGAAGCAATCTGGGCATCAAAAACACTGATCGGTCATCCAAGCGCGTTCCGACGAGTGACAACATGGGCGTGCTCGGTTGCAGCTGCCGAATCGAAATTGAAGATCAGATTCGATCTGCTGGCGAGACAATCAAGAGCACTCACAGTGCGGGATGTGCGCGAAAAATGACATCGCTTTCAACGCTGGATATTGTCGCAACGGTAATCAGCAGAAAGATTCCGGGGAAGACCGAGAGCATTCGTTGGATCATGATGTCTCCTCTCAACAAGGTTCTGAAGCGGAGAGGTGGTTCGCATCAGTATCTCGGAAGGTAGCCTTATGAGGGAAGTCCCGTCCAATTCGTGAGGTGATCCGATGCAACGCTCGCAGGCTCGTGACCTGTCCGTGCGTTTCGCTGATCTACTGCCACTTTTGCTTCGAGATTATGCGACTTCCACTGACGCGGATACACCTGCTGGTGCCGACGGTAGCAATACTGGTGTTTTCTCGCGAAATATTGTGTGGGCAACTCAAGACTATGAGGATCTGGGAATCCATGCTGATCAGCAGATTACGCTTGATGTTTTGAACGCGAATCCTGGCTTGATTGCTCAGCGCACAGCGAAAGCGCGTGAAGCTCAGGCTGTTCGGACAAAAGAACGCGCCGAGATTTTCACTCCGGCGTGGCTGGTGAACTTTCAAAATGATGTCGTAGATCATGCGTGGTCTGCCGGCCACGAGCCTTATGATGATGCGATCCCTGATGCGACAGCCAGCATATTGCGTCCGCTCCGACCAACGCTTCCTGCCTTCGATGACGTGTCTGGCAAAGCGTGGGAAAATTACGTGGATCGCCGTGTACTTGAAGTCGCGTGTGGCGAGGCTCCGTATTTGACCAGCCGGTATGATGCTACGACAGGTGAACCGATTGCTCTTGGCGGGCGCGTTGGGTTTTTTGACCGCAAGTTGGCCACTATCCCGATTTCTTTGGGTGACGAGGCCGCAACGCTTAATTGGGCGTTGCGCGCATTGAGGGCGACCTTCGGATTCGAGCTTCAGGGTGATTCTTTGTTGCTTGCGCGTCTGAATCTTCTGGCTTCGTTTGATGAAGCAACATCGGCTCTACTTGGGCGGTCTCTTATCGCAGACGAACTGACCGAAGCAGCTCATGTCATTGCCCGAAACGTCTGGCAGATGGATGGGCTGACGTTGAAGTCTCCGTCTGGGGTGGATGTTGTTCTTCCTGTTGACTTCTTTGATGTTACGGTCGCCAATCCGCCGTATCAGAAGGCGATGGCTGGCACTAGCGATCGTCAGATTTACCCGGACTTCATGGATTTTGCATTTAGAGTGTCTCCTCTGGCGTGTTTCGTGACGCCGGCTCGCTTCTTATTTAATGCTGGAAAGACTTCGAAGAAGTGGAATCGTCAGGTTCTTTCAGATCCGCATGTGAGCGTGTCTTTGTTTGAGGCGGATAGTCGACGCGTTTTTCCCGTTGTTGAGGTGAAGGGCGGGATCGCTGTCACTCTGCGGGATACGAACGTTTCTTTGGCCCCGATCGGCTCCTTCATTCCTGACCATGAGTTGCGTTCGATTGTTGCTCGAGTTCATGCGGTCGCTGACGATTTTCTTGATCAGATTGTGTTTGCTCCCGAGAGCTACCGGTTCACTTCGGTGTTGCATGTCGAGTATCCGCAGGCGATTGAACGTGTTTCTGCGGGGCATTCGTTTGATGTGACGACGAATTGTTTTGATGTGTTGCCTGAGGTTTTTCACGATGTTGCCCACAGGGGAATGATCGGAGTGCTTGGCCGGCAGAATAATCGTCGGCTTGTGAAGTTTGTCAATCGTCGTTACATGCGCGATCATCCGAATTTGAATGCGTGGAAGGTTGCGCTGGCGAAGTCGAATGGCGCGGGCAAGTTGGGTGAGGTTCTTGCTCCTCCTGTTCTGTTGTCCCCTGGTTTCGCTCATACGCAGTCATTCATTTCTATCGGTGCGTTTGGGACACGTAAGGAAGCTGAAGAACTAGCGACGTTTTTGCATACGAAGTTCGCGAGGCTTCTTCTTGGGTCTTTGAAGGTGACGCAGGATAACAAGCGCGCGGTGTGGGCGAATGTGCCGAACTTGGTGAGCAAGGCCCCGGCTGATTTGAGCATCGATTGGGAGTCTTTAGTTCCAGTGATTGATTCGCAGTTGGCTGATTTCTTTGGTCTGTCTAAAGCCGAAAAAGCTTTCGTGAACGAGCGGGCTCAGGAGATGCCTGTTCGTACTATGTTGTGTGCGGGCTTAGGCGAATGATTATCTGAATTTTGCGCTGCTTCTCACACAACTCACAATCTATCGACGCTAGGCTCCTACCTTCTTAGGCTAATGACAACCATGTAGCAACCTATTGGCAAGACGCGAAGAGGTGTGGCAACAACCTCCAGAAATACGCACGCGATAACCCAGGCGACTGACTACACCGTCGTTGAACGCGTGATGCCTATACACTTATTCCTCCAAGGACGCGCAGTTGCATAAAGATCTGCTTTGGCGAAGCGTAAGGCTTCTAAACATCTGATCAAGAACGCAGATGTGCGGTTGAAGCTGCGTAGTCACACACTGAAATGTAGCGATCGCGGACTTCATCCCAAGACAGGTGCCCCTGGGGATTCACCGTTGCCAAAACTGACGGCTGTTGATCACGCGCCACGATGACCACGTCACCCGTCGTAATCGCAGACAACGCTTGAATACAGGCCCCTCGTGCTGTCGCTTCAGGCTCACGAATCACATCGATAGGCCGCCCCAGCAGATCAGCGATGATCTGCGTATAGGCAGCCGATCGTGCGCCACCGCCTACAGCAATCGCACGCCGCTTCTACTTTGACGATGTCAGTAAAATGCAGATCGGAAATGAGTTTGGCATTTCGCGTTTTCGCGTTGCCCGCCTGCTCGAAAAAGCCCGCGCCATTGGCATGGTCAGAATCGAAATCTCAAACGTTGGCGTCAACATTGATGATCTAGCTCAGCTTCTTGCTCGCCATCTCCATCTTGACCATGTCTGTCTTGTTGAAGCTAACCGAAATGTTGTAACCGAAAGAGATACTCTGGCGCGTCAAGCAGCCAAGTATCTCTCCACAAATATTCGACCGAACGACCGCATCGGTTTCTCTTGGGGTCGTACTTTGATGCCTATCGCCCGTTATCTTGGGCCTCTTCCCCCATCAGAGTTTGTTCAAATTACAGGAGTAATTGGTGACGATCCTTCAAAGTCTCCAATCACTTTGATCGGACAGATCAGTCAGCAATCTGGCGTTGAAGGGCGAATGCTTATCGCTCCCCTGTTCAGTTCTTCAGCTGAAACGGCGAAGGTTCAGAGGAAAGAACCAGCTGTTGCTCGCATCCTTGAGCTCTTCGATGACATTGACATCGCAGTCTTATCTGTCGGCGCTTGGGATTCGCGCGTTACCCAGCTTGAGCAATTGCTTCCTCAGAGCGACATTGAAGTCTTAGATCAGCGCGGTGCGGTGGCCGATTCCAGTGGCGTTTTCTTTGATGCCGACGGCAACTACCTCAATCTCCCCCTGAACGATCGCCGTATTTCCATAACCGTCGAGCAAATCTTGAAGGTCCCTAACGTCCTGATGGTTGCTGGCGGAACACAAAAGACAGAAGCAATCCACGCCGTGTGTCGTTCAGGGATCCCAACTGCTCTTGTTACTACCGCGGAAGTTGCGCAAGAACTCCTTACTCTCCCCGCGATTTCGAAGGGCAAGTATCGCTGACTCCCAGCCAAAACAAAACCTGGCGCTGCAAATCCGTCCCCACTTTGCCAGCCACTGAACCAGGAGCCTGTGATGACGGTGAGCAGGACACCGCAACTACGCCTGTCGCGAACGTGGCGCATTCACTTGGTTTAATCGTCGCCTTGCCCGCCAACCGGCTTGATAAGGCAACACTGGCGCGCCTGGAGGGCCTACTGGCTGCGCGCGGCCCTCGATTACTAAGGATCTCGGGACTGAACACCACAGCATCGGGGTGGCTGAGGGCCGGTTGGTGTTTGCCTGGTTCGACCACCCACCGGCACCAGATGACACCCAAGCCGCAACCAGCTGATCGATGCGTTGTGTGACTTTGCGGGTCGCGTTCACCGCGTGACCACGAGGCCATGTTCGGTAGCCAACGAGAAGTACTCGATGAGAGCGCCGCTACTGGGCTTGGGTTTCATCGGGGCCGAGTACAAGCAACTACGCCGCGACCTGCTGGCACGCCTAGAAGGTGATAGCGCCTGGGCGAAATCACTGAAACCCGCGAGCCCCACAGCAGATCCGGTGGGCTCACTGAGTAGTCGGCGGGTGCGGCTGGTGTGTTGCAAAGCCCCATACACCAATCTTGAAGCAGGAGCCGAGGGCACGATCCTGTTCGTCGATGCTGCCAGCACGGTTCACGTCGACTGGGATAATGGCTCCACTCTTGGCCGGGTGAAATGGGTTGATCAATGGCGACTCAACTAGGTGAAAGAAGTTCAGTAATACCCGGAAAAAGTTCAATAATACCCGAAAGATGTTAAAATATTCCTAAACATATCCGCCAACTTGGAGGAAACCATGAGGGAAAGTACAAAAAGGGCGATCAGCCTCTTGATTGCCCCGTTGGTGCTTTTAGGGATGATGGTCACTGCCATAGTGGCTCCTCAAAGCGCTAGCGCACAAGGGCAGGTAAGAATCGAGATTCTACCGGAGCTTTTCATAAATCAGCAAACGGAAGCCTTGTTCGACTCGCCTCAGCAAGCTATCGGGGCAAAACGTATGCTTAGCGTTTATGGTGGAGCGCCACCGACTAAGGTTCTAGAGACCTGGAAGAATATCGCTTTCCAGGTTTACGACGGCGACGGGAACCTGGTTGAGACGACCAAGGGAACCGTCGGGGATCCTGATCGATGGAGCGGAGCAAAGTATCTAGGCCCATACCCGCAGGGCAAGACCTACACCGTAAAGGTTGACAACTCGACTGTTCCAGAGGGCTACCATTCCTGGTTCACTGCTCAAAGATCGGGTTACCCGGGTAGCGCGACCGACATGATGACGGTAGGCTCCGACAACTATTCGGCCACCAACCCGAAGGAAAACGTAAACCCCATAGCTGAAACGCGTTTTCACCTTGACATAGTCAGCATCGCCTACGCGAAGAACGCGGACGTGGCCAAGGATCTTTTCGTGGTTGAAAACGACAACGTCACTGGGATAAACACCAAGTACACCGAAGGCAATGACTACATCATAAAGGCAATCGGTAAAGATGGAACACGCCCTGAGCCGACTCAGTCGGAAGTGGCGAATCTTACCGATGAGGGCTACATGCCGGCGAACTTCTACTTCATGTACAAAGATAGGAAGTTTTCGCTTCAGAACATCCGCGCAGACGAAGGCGAATTTTCATACCTCAGGAACTGGGAAGGAAACGATGGGGTCAACACTTTTGAAAAGTTCAAGTCTTCCAGCGTTTTCGTCGCCACTTTGAACCAACGTGTTCCAGAGGTTAAATTCTACAAGGCCGCTAACGAGGGCGCTGAGCCAGAGGTGCTGGCATCGATGCAGGTTTATTACGGACGCTCGGCAGCGCAAAACTGCCTGAGCGATGGTACAACCTGCCTGCCAAAGGAGCTTCCTGCCGCACCGGCCAAAGCGGGGTACGCGTTTAAGGAATGGAATACCAAGGCTGATGGTTCTGGCGATATCTTCGATGCCAACACGGTGGTTAAGGGAGATCTGGCGGTATACCCGATTTATGTTGTCAATACTCCACCCGTGCTTGAGGTGAAGGACGCGACGATTACCGCCGGCGAACAGCTGGATCTACACTCACTGATAACCAAGGCAGCTGATGAGCAGGACGGAGCAAACCTAGCCGATAAAGTCGTCATAGAGCAAGGAGATTTCGATAGCTCTAAGGCAGGAGTTTACGAGGTTAAGTTCACGCTTGCCGACTCTAACGGGGAAAGCGTAACCGCGATCGCAAAGATTACCGTTAAGGAGGCGGCGCAGACAACGCCAACGAATACGACAGAACCGACTGAGCAGAAAAAGACCACCGTCAAGAAGAGCAAATCCAACTTGCCGGTGACCGGTTCTGCTGTAGCCGGGTTGTTGGGGGTCGCGCTTGTCTGTGGACTTGCCGGTGTCACTATCTCAAGGCGGGCGAAAAGAAATAGCTAGCCAAGATATATCCGCTTGAGATCAACTAAATATGGGGTTGGACGCTTCGTTCTGCGACGTCCAACCCCATATTTGTCTTAGACAATCTTCGGGTTCTTTTTACAATCGGGGTTTAAGAATATTGGCCACTAACCCAAGAATTCTAGAGAAATAGTCGTTAACTCGGGCAAATACGATTGGATAAGCGCGAATCTATGGCTGTATATACATAACAAAACAACAAGCCAGAAGAAACCGAGTTGAACAGCGAACTAGCCACTTTGGGGGGCTGCCGCTCAAGTCAAGAAATATATCAGGGGCCGTGGCCACGCCACGGTTTACGGTGGCACCATTATTGCTTCCAGCCGCATCTGTAACAACCAGCGCGGTGCCTACGATCATTTTGCGACGATCTTCAGCATCCTCGCTTGCGGTGGAGATGACGCCCGCACCCCAGTCACGCTCGTCACCGAGTCGGATGTGGCCTTCACCGATCAGGGGCATGCTTTCGCCAGGGCCATCGGTATGGTCGCCGCCCGTAACTAACACAGGCATCGCCTGAACAATTTCAAATAAATGAGACGCAACCAGGTGTGGTTGTACTACTGGTTAGTGGTTGTACTACTGGTTATGGGGCCACTATCGCAGTAGCCATTTGTATGCCCACAAGAAAGGAAGCGTTGCTGTAAGTCAAGAAGCTTGCGTCTATGATGCCGACCAGGTTCATGGCCACAGGCTCCACCTACAACAAGCGCAAAGCTGACTACGCGGTCGCCTTATTGTTAGCGTGTGGGGATGGTGAGCAGGCCACCGGCCTTGTCGAAACACGTAAAAATCTTAAGCTCCCAGAAGCGCATCATCTACAAACCCACCAACAGTTTTTATCAGGTGCTTTCGGCTGAGGCGTATTCGAAGCATGGCTTCAACATTTCCGGTGTCGTGTTCGACGACTTGCACACTCAACCCAACCGGGCGCTCTTCGACGTGATGAATAAAGACAGTAGGGACGCTCGCACCCAGCCGCTGTACTTCCTGATAACAACCGCCGGCACCGACACCCACAGCATCTGCTACGAGCAACACCAAAAAGCCCAAGACATTCTGGACGGCAAAAAGATCGCCCCCACTTTCTATCCAGTCATATATGGGGCGGCGCAAGATGATGATTGGACCGATGAAGCCGTGTGGCATAAAGCCAACCCATCCTTGGACGTGACGGTGCCAATCCAGAAAGTTAGGGACGCTTGTCATAGTGCCAGGCAGAGTCCGGTTGAAGAAAACACCTTCAGACAGTTGCGTTTGAATCAGTGGGTTAAACAGTCTGTGCGGTGGAGGTCTATGAATACCTGGAACAAAAACGATGTCCCAGTCCACTTGGATGAGTTAGAAAGCCGTGTTTGTTGCGGCGGGCTCGACCTGGCATCCACCACCGATATCACTGCTTTCGTTCTCGTATTCTCATCCTACGGGATGACGACAAATACACGGTCGCGCCCTGGTTTTGGATACCCAAAGACAACCTGAAACTCAGGGTCGCCCGCGATCACGTCCCCTACGACCTGTGGAACAGTCAAGGATTCCTTGAAACGACTGAGGGTAACGTGGTGCACTACGGGTATATCGAGAAGTTCATTGAGGATCTTGGCACCCGGTTTAATATCCGACAGATCGCTTTCGACCAGTGGGGCGCGGTCGAAATGAGCCAAACCTTGAGGATGCTGGTTTCACGGTGGTGCCGATTGGGCAAGACTTCAAAGACGTGTCCCCACCATCCAAGGAACTGATGAAACTTGCCTTGGAGGGCAAGCTCGCCCATGGCGGGCACCCGGTGCTGGCCTGGATGGTCGATAACATTCACGTGCGCACCGACCCAGCTAGCAACATTAAGCCGGATAAGCAAAAGTCTACGGAGAAGATTGACGGCGTCGTCGCCACCATCATGGCTTTAAATCGGGCAATAAGATGTGGCAACACCTCAGATGCGAGCTCAGTTTATGATTCGCGGGGACTGCTGGTGCTATGAGGTGGCCAGGGAAGGATGCAGTTAACACGGGTGGCATAGCGGGTGTATTCGTCACCGAATTTGTTTTCTAGCCAGCGCTCTTCGGTGTGTTTCATCAAGACGCTCAGGCCTACCCAATAAATCACTGGTAAGGCTAGCAGCCACCAGTTTGCTTGCATGAGCAAGAGACCACAGTTCAACAGCAAAAAGGCTGCGTAAACGGGGTGGCGCACCCATGCATAAATCCCACTGGTCATTAGCTTGCCGGTCTTGACACTTTGGACCATGTGAGAGCCAAAGACCGCCGCACACCACACAACTACTGCCTCTACAATCACGAGCAGGCCTGCTGCAATCATGAGTATTCGTATCCACGCGTTAGTGACAGCGCCGTTTGATGCGCGACCTAAATAGCTGAGAACGCTCGCCGTGACCGTAAGCGCGAAAATACCCGATACATAGATAGGCCCTACCCCTAGCACAGGAAGATGCGAAGTGCCGGCCGTGTTCATAGAGCTATTTTCGCATATCCAGGAAGGAACTTATATGGGCCTAAAAAACTGGTTACGCGGCAGACCGAAACCAGTCGAGAATCACCAGCTGTCCACCAGCTACAGCTTCTTGTTTGGGCCGACAATGTCGGGTGGGG
>ERZ1034992.64-NODE-64-length-72598-cov-15.178639_pt1 | contig 72598 bp, 88 predicted proteins | sample MGYA00520695_ERZ1034992 | MGnify/ENA primary metagenome ERZ1034992 (study PRJEB33766, sample SAMN09781778) | gut metagenome | biome: gut microbiome | host: Homo sapiens | place: Madagascar | study: EMG produced TPA metagenomics assembly of the PRJNA485056 data set...
GTCTAAGATATGTATACTTTTATTCGTAGTATTTTCATCTATATCATACCTATTTATTTAACAAGTGCTATTCCTACTAAAATTATGATTGAAAACTGTAATCTGATTGAAAGCATATACTTTTTCCTTTTTCCTGTGATTGGAACTGTTTTATCAACAGTTTGTATTAAAAAATCAATTAAATACTATACCTTCGGGACGGAAGAGGTATAATTCTTCACAAGAAATTAAACCAGCAATTCACTAAAAAAGATCATCTATGAAAATAAACGATACCTCAACAATCTGTTAATTTAAAGAATGAAATACTATGCTTATTTCGTTTTTAAATTTAATGTTTATTGTTTCCGCACAATTTTCACGTGATCTTTTTTACTTCATTAAAATATCTGCGTTAGCTTCATTGTGAATCTGTTCTGAGATATCACGCATCGTGATAATCGTTACTGGGATTAGATAGAGTACCGCTCCAAGCCATGCACTTTGATCTGCCCATGTAATCGCATTGTATCCAAAGTCTGCCACTAAGAGTACACAGACAGCTGTTCGACAAATCATCTCAACAACACCACAGTAGATTGCACGCATTGCATATCCTAATCCTTGAATACTCATACGCACAACATTCAAGATACCTAATAACCACCAAGCATATCCCATTCTTCTTAAATAGAGAGCTGCCGCAGAAAGTACTGTTTCATCGCCCGTAATAAATAATGTACTGAGTACTTTCCCAAATAGAATCATGAAGATTCCTGATAGTACTCCATACGCAACACCAACATAGGTACCCTTCCGTAGACCTTCTTTGATACGGTCTTCCTTCTTTGCACCATAGTTCTGTGAGACAAAGGTAGAAACAGCAGTAGCTAGGGCATCAAATGGACACAACAAGAACTGCTTAATCTTAATACCCGCAGTAAATGCAGAAACATACACTGTTCCTAGAGAATTATTGGCAGATTGCATAATCATTGAACCAATGGCTGTGATTGAATATTGTAGACCCATCGGAATTCCCATTATCAATAGTCGTTTTGATAGTTCTGGATCAAATTTTCTTTCTTCTGAATGAATATGTAAGATTGGAAATCTCATCACAATCAAAATTAAGCATAAAACACCTGATACTGCTTGCGAGAATACAGTCGCAATAGCTGCTCCCGCAACACCCCACTTCAAGTTAATAATGCAAAAGATATCCAAAAAAATATTAAGTACAGCCGAGATTGCCAAGAAGATAAATGGTGTTTTAGAGTCACCGATTGCACGTAAGATACTCGATAAGTAGTTGTATAAAAGTGTAAACGGCAAACCGATAAAAATAACAATAATATAGTTATATGTATCCTGATAGATTTCAGATGGCACACGCAATAAATCCAAGATTAACGGACAGAAGAAACAGGTTGCGGCAGTTAAAATCACCGCAATAACGAATGTCCAAACACAACCTTGAAATTCAAATCTCTGCATTCCCTTTGGATCATTTGCACCAAAGCGTTGGGCAATTGGTACCGCAAATCCTGCCATTGTGCCGATACAAAATCCCAAGACCAAAAACTGAACACTACTGGTCGCACCGACAGCCGCTAAGGCTTCAGGTCCTAGTGTTTGTCCTACGATTGCAGCATCTGCCACATTATATGTTTGTTGGAAAAGATTTCCTAATAGGAGCGGAATCGCAAATTGTAGTATCAGTTTTAAAGAGTTTCCCTCAACCATACTTTTTCTCATCACGTATCCCTCCCTTCAAAGAATACTGTTCATTATATAACAATTCATCCAAAAAAGAAGAGTAGATTTTGAATTTCTACTCTTCTGTTTCTGCTTCAACTTCCTTGATAATACATTCATCACCTTTTACAAGGTATGTCTCTTCACTACCACAATATGGACATATTCTTCCATGCTTTACTGTCTCATATTCTTGTTTACACGATTCACAAAACGTCACAGCAGGAATTGTCTCTAACTTTAATTCGCACTCTAGTAATAGAGGATATTTTACTTTGAAATAATTCCAGCAATCTACGAAGTAATCTGTCATAATACCAGATACTTCACCAACCTCTAGGGTTACTGAACCATATTTTGTGACCTTGTTTTCTTCTGCCATTTCTGTGAGAGTTTTCGCAAGGTGTGTAACAATCCCCATCTCATGCATGATTATTTACTCTTCTTCTTGAATAAAATCTTGAGTTTGCGTTTTGCGGCGTAAGGAAGAATAGCCTTGATCTTATCTTCACAACGATACATTCTAGACGCATCTGGTAAATCTCTTTGTAGATGAATCGCATCAAATTCACAACGTGTTGTACATAGACCACAACCGATACACTTATTAAGGTCAACAAATGTCGCACCACAGCCTAAGCAACGTTTCGCTTCTGTACGAACTTGTTCATCTGTAAATGCTAGACGCATATCGTTGAATGTAGCCTTTGGATCTCCTTGTTTATGTCCAGGAACCTGTCGCTTGGCTGTATCAAATTCTTCTAATACAACATCATCCTTATTTAATTCAATGAAATGACGTAGGTCACGGTTGATTGTCATGGATTGTCCTGGATGAACAAAACGATTAATGGAGTCTTCTACAATTCTACCAGCCGCAATCGCATCAATCGCAAATCTTGGACCTGTGTATACATCACCACCCACAAAGATATCTGGATCAGCAGTCTGTAATGTGACTGGATCAGCCTTAGCAGTATTGTTGCGGTTAAGTTCAACCTTTGTGCCTTCTAAGAGCTTACCCCATTCAATCGATTGTCCAATAGATAGTAATACATTCTTGCATGGAACTGTGATGGTTTCATTTTCATCGTATTGAGGATTAAACTTGCCATCCACATCCTTAACAGACAAGCACTTCTTAAATACAACGCCTGTAACATTTCCATTTTCAGTTAGGATTTCCTTTGGACCCCAACCATTCATAACAGAGATGTCTTCTTCCTTGGCTTCTAGTACTTCATCTGCAGCAGCAGGCATTTCCTTTTCATTCTCAAGACATAACATTGTGACTTTACCTTCTGTTAAACGAACAGCAGTACGTGCTACGTCAACTGCAACGTTACCACCACCGATAACAACTACATCACCTTCTAATCCATGTCTTAAAGCTTCGTTATTTGCCTTACGTAAGAACTCTACACCTGTTTGAACACCGTTAGCGTCTTCACCAGGAACACCTGTCTTACGTCCACCTTGAGCACCAATCGCAATATAGAATGCTTTATAGCCTTCACTGCGTAATGCAGGGATTGTTGTGTCCTTACCAATTTCAACATTGTATTTAAACTCAACACCCATTTCACGCAGTACATCGATCTCAGCTTCGATAATATCTTTCTCTAAGCGGAATGATGGAATACCATTCAGTAACATACCACCTGCACGGCTTTCCTTTTCAAACACTGTTACAGGATATCCATGCATACGGAGGTAATACGCTGCCGAAAGACCAGCAGGACCAGCACCGACAATCGCAATCTTATATTCATCAGACCACATTCCACCATCATCCTTTTCGCATAAAGGAACGAAACGTGTTTCTGCGTTTAATTCTTGTGCAGCGATGTATTTCTTAATTTCATCAATTGCGATAGGTTGATCAATCTTACCACGTGTACATGCGTCTTCACAACGACGATTACAGATTGCTCCACATACTGCAGGGAATGGATTATCCTGCTTGATTAGTTTGAGGGCATCCATGAATCTTCCTTCAGAAGCCATCTTTACATAACCCTGCACCGCTAAGTGAGCAGGACAAGCCGTCTTACATGGTGCTGTACCTGTGTTATAGCAGTTGATCTTAGAGGTTTCACGATAATCCGGATTCCAATGATCTTCGCCCCATTCTGTCTCATCTGGGAGTAATGTTGTTGGATACTGGATTGCACCTAAACTTGTGCACAACTTCTGACCAAGCTTCGCAGCTCCCACTGGACAAACTTCAACACACTTACCACAGGCAACGCACTTTTCTTTCTCGACATGTGCTCGATATGCGGAACGTGATAGGTTTGGTGTATTGTACAACTGTGATGTGCGTAACGCATTACATACACCAGGTGCACAGTTACAGATACCTACAATCTTGCCTTCACCATCAATATTAGTAATTTGGTGTACAAAGCCATGACGTTCACCACGTTTCAAGATTTCTAAGACTTCATCATAGGAAACATAACGTGCCCTACCACGATCGACCTGATATTCAGCCATGTCTCCAACACCAATACAGAATTCACCATTGATTTCGCCAGAGCCTTCGCCACGCATCTCCTGTTGGCGACGGCATGTACATTGGCTGATTGCATACTTGTCGTACTTATCTAACCAATGGCTCAAATGCTCTACAGATACTGATTGATTTACATGTTCAATTGCCTTCTCCACCGGAATAACATGCATACCAATTCCTCCACCGCCAAGTGGAACCATTGGCGTTACAGGTTCTAGTGGCATCTGTGTCATTAAGTTAAAGAATGTCGCAAGTTTTGGATGTGCTGTTGTAAGTTCATCATTCATCATCATAAATTCAGCAGAACCTGGAACAAAAATAGGCACATTATATTGTTTCTCATTCTCCGGATTTTCACGATTCATCTCTATCAAGCCAATCCAACATAGATGATCAATCATCTTCTGTGTTTCTTCTAGCGTCATATTATTTTTCTTCGCTAGAACTTCTGGTTTATATCCTACACGTGTCTTCTTGAATGACAACATGAACTTCACTTCTTCTTTTGTAAGTAGTTCATCTAGCATCCAATATTCAGGATCTTCTGTTTTAACAGAATGTGTTAACTTTGCCTTGATACGGTTGGTAATCATGCATGCAAGGTCTAGTAATAGTTTTTCCTTTTCTGGATCTGCAGCTACATAATTTGGATCTGGAACGAAGTCACGTTCATTCGTCATTCTCTTCTTTGGGGCAGTTGTCATAATTATTATCTCTCTTTCCACTCAGCTACTTCTTGTTGTAACCAGTTTAGCCACTCTTGCATTCCCTCTTTGGTTTTAGCACTCACTGGGAATATCTGAATATTTGGATTCAAACGCTTTACACGTTCGATACAAACATCTAAATCGAAATCAAAATATGGTAGGGCATCGATCTTACTGATGACGAGGGCATCACTCTTTTCAAACATCAATGGATATTTGAGAGGCTTGTCATCACCTTCTGTCACACTTAGAATCATGACATTCTTTCCAGCACCTGTATCATATTCTGCAGGACAAATCAGATTTCCTACATTCTCTAAGAATGCAAGGTCGATGTCGTCTTCCTTCATCGCATCGATGCCTGTCTTTGTCATTCCCGCATCCATATGACACATACCATCTGTATGTACCTGTACTGCTACAGCACCTAACTGTTCGATTCTTTCCGCATCGACTGCAGATTCAATATCTGCTTCTAAAACCGCAATCTTTATCTCAGATAACATCTGTATCGTCGAACTTAGGAGTGTGGTCTTGCCAGAACCAGGAGAGCTCATTAGGTTGATGAGTAGTGTTCCCTGTTCTTTCATCTGTGCACGTAGTGCATCGGCATCCATGTCATTTGATGCGGTAATACTCTTATGGAGCTCTATGATTTTCATTCTACATTCCTCCACGCTTCGATACGCTTGCGTATAGCATTTATCATGTCATCAAAGCCTTCACCAGTTTTCGCACTAATTGGATAGAATTCCATATTTGGATTCAACTGACGAACATGTTCCTTGCATCGTTCTTCATCGAAGTCAAAGATTGCCTTGGTATCGATCTTATTAAAGAGTAAGATATCGCCCACCTGAAACATCAATGGATATTTCAGCGGCTTATCATCACCCTCAGGAATGCTTAGAATGACTAGTTTTAAATTCGCACCAGTATCAAACTCAGCCGGACATACCAAGTTGCCAATATTCTCTAGAATTACAACATCTAAATTTTCAATGTTAAGTCTTTCCATTCCACGAGCAGTCATGTCTGCTGTCATATGACAGCTACCACCTGTATGCAGCTGGATTACCTTGACACCCATTTTAGAAATTGTCTTTGCGTCCACATCAGAATCAACATCTGCTTCCATCACACCTACACGGTAATCCTTCTTCAACTCCTCTATCATTCTTACAAGTGTTGTTGTCTTACCTGCACCTGGCGAAGCCATCAAATTAATTAGATATACACGATGTTCTTTTAATGTATTACGTACTTTTTGGGCTTCCAAGGTGTTATCTGCACTCAATCGTTCTTTTGTTTCAAAAATCTCGTACATGTTTACTCCTTGTTGTTTATTTTTATTCATTTTAATATTTAATTAGTTTTTTCACAATATAACACAGCACTACAAAATCCCGTGAAAGTCTAAAAAAGAATGCCATTTTTTACATTCTTTTCTTGTATGCATGGTTTGATAAAACTAACTAAAAAAGATATCGATGAGTATCACCGATATCTAACTGTTATTCAATTCCTGTAACTGTATAATCTTCCGCTTCTACAGCTTTACGTAACTCTTCATTTGATACTTCTTTGTTGAGTGTTACGATAGCCTGCTTACTAACATGTGATACTTCGGCAGATGTTACACCATCAATCTTTTCTAGTGCACTCTTTACAGCCTTCTCACAATGACCACACATCATTCCTTCAATCATAATCTTCTTTTCCATTTGTTTTTCCTCTTTTCTTTCTGTATGTTTTTCTCTTTGAGTATTTTTTTCTTCAATATCTTTATCAATCTTAAATAGGTTTAATCTTAAAGCATTCATGCATACTGTAACACTTGATAGGGCCATCGCTGCTGCACCAAACATCGGATTCATAGATAAACCAAATAAGCCAGCGGCTAATGGAATACAAATCAAGTTATAGAAGAATGCCCAGAATAGATTCTCTTTGACATTACGTAGTGTTGCACGACTGAGTCTGACTGCTCTAACGACATCTGTTAATGTTGAGTTAGACAATACGATATCCGCGGAATCAATTGCGACATCTGTACCTGCACCAATTGCGATACCAATATCTGCTTTTGTAAGTGCCGGCGCATCATTGATACCATCACCAACCATCGCAACTTTTCCTTGTTTCTGAAGTTCAGCGATAACTGCCTCTTTTCCATCTGGTTTTACACCAGCGACGACACGGTCAACACCTGCAACCTTCGCAATCGCATTGGCAGTACGCTCATTATCACCCGTTAACATCACTACCTGCATACCCAACTGCTTCAGCTTTGTGATTGCATTGTGAGAATCTTCCTTGATTGTATCTGCAGCGGTAATCATACCAATCAGTTTTCCATCTTGCGCAAAGAATAATGGTGTTTTACCTTCGCCTGCATATTGATCTGCTTTCGCTTGAATATCTGATGATATATCTGCGATTGTACGTATATAACTCATTGATCCTGCTTGCATCAGATGATTGTTGAGTGTTGCTTCGATACCACTACCAACAACATTCTTGAACTGTTCTGTTGGTAGTGCTTGAATATTCTCCTGTTGAGCCTTTTCAACGATTGCTTTGGCAAATGGATGTTCTGATTTCTGCTCAACAGAATATGCGATTTGTAGTAACTCGTTTATACTCATATTTCCAATTGGATTAATATCTTTTACCTTTGGCTGTCCTGTTGTAATGGTTCCCGTCTTATCTAGAGCGATGATATTCATCTTACCCATTTCTTCTAACGCTTCAGAGGTTTTAAATAGGATGCCATGTTGAAAGCCCATTCCATTTCCAACCATAATAGCAACTGGCGTTGCTAGGCCTAATGCACATGGACAAGAAATAACCAATACAGAGATTGCACGCTCTAGTGCATATACAAAGCTTGCCCCTGCAAGTAACCAACCAATCATTACAATAATGGAAATCACAATAACCGCAGGCACGAATACTGCAGAGATTCGATCAGCTATCTTAGCGATTGGAGCCTTTGTGGCAGCCGCATCACTTACCATCTGAATAATCTTAGATAGTGTAGTATCTTTACCTACATGTGTAGCCTTTGCATGTAAATATCCAGAGATATTTAAGGTGCCTGCACTGACCGTATCATTTACACTCTTATCAACTGGTACTGACTCACCTGTAAGAGCAGATTCATTGATGGAACTATCACCTGAGATAATCACACCATCTACCGGAATACTTTCCCCAGGTTTTACAACGAAGATATCATCTAACTTCACTTCATCGATATTGATGGTTGTCTCAACACCATCACGAATGACTGTTGCTTTCCTAGGCGCTAACTTCATCAAGCTCTTTAACGCATCTGTTGTCTTACCCTTGGACTTTGCTTCTAACATCTTACCAATTGTAATGAATACCAGTATCATTGCGGCAGATTCAAAATACAACTGATTATGATAGAGCGGCATTAATTCCATATTCGCTACACCATCTGTAATCTGCACTGTCATTACATACAATACATAGACTGACCACACAAAGGATACAGAAGAACCTGATGCGACTAATGTATCCATATTTGGAGAACCATGCATGAATGACTTGAATCCACTGATAAAGAATTTCTTATTAATAACCATCACAATCAAGGTTAGAAACATCTGTGTTAGCCCTAACCCAATATGATTGTGATTTAGGAAGGATGGTAATGGCAAACCCAACATACCATGACCCATCGTGATATACATCAGTACTACTAAGAAGCCTAGTGAATACCATAGACGTTTCTTTAGCTTCGGTGTCTCATGATCCTGCAAAGCTTCCTCTTCTGCAGAAATACTTTCTGTATCCACCTTTTGTGTATTTGTTTCTGACTGTAGCTTTGCGCTGTAGCCTGCATTCTCAACGGCTTTTATAATTGCATTTGGATCTGCACTACCTTCAACACCCATTGAATTTGTTAGTAGACTGACTGCACAGGACTGTACACCATCCACCTTGGATACCGCTTTTTCAACTCTAGCTTGGCAAGCTGCACAAGTCATACCTTCTACAATATATTTTTCCATAAAACCTCATTTCTAATTACTTCATTAATTTCTGAAGTACTGTTACGAGTTCATCAATAGACTCATCTTTTCCTTGTCGTATATCCGTTGCGACACAATCACGAATGTGGCATGCCAATAACTCTTTATTAAAACTATTTAGTGCACTTGTAACAGCGGATACCTGAACTAAGATATCTGGACAGTATAAATCATCCTCCACCATCTTCTGTATTCCGCGTACCTGGCCTTCAATACGCTTTAATCTTGTGACAAGCTTTTTCTGCTCATCTGCAGTTCTTTTTTTATGTCTTACTTCACATTGATGCATCTTACGCCTCCGTTTTACATCACCGTTATATACCCCCATAGGGTATATGTCAAGAATAATACATCAAGAAAAACAGGGTATTTTATACCCTGCAGAAAATATTTCTATTTTTATCGTAATTCAATGACATCCAACATTACTTCTGGATCTGATTTAAAAGCTGTATCAATGAGGCGATGAATTACTTTTAAGTCTTTCTGTGCTTCTGGGATAACTGGGATCGTTACCCATGTATGCACAACATTGTTTCTAAGAAATAGACTAACTGGCACATGATCATTCTTTAATTTCTGATACATTAAGATACTATCATCAAATAAAGTCTCTGTTCTTGATGCGAATAGATAGATTGGCGTACAGCCACTTAAGTCACCATAGAGTGGAGCTGCGAATGGATTTTTTACATCCTCTTCTTTATCTGAACAAATATAGACTGCTTTTACTTCATCCGATAAATTTGTGACCATACCTTCTGTATTTTGGTTTGTAATATAACTACCTAATTCTTTGTCATATTGTACACATGGCGAGAACGCAAAACTAGCTTTTGGATATTCATATCCTCTTTCTTTGATCTTCAATAAGGTCACAAGCACAAGATTCGCACCTGCACTTTCGCCCAACAGAATCACATTCTGTGCGCCATATTTCTGTATTACTTCTGCGTATACATCAATACAATCATTTACCCCAGCAGGAAAAGGATGTTCAGGTGCCAAGCGATAATCGATTGATATAAGGTTATATCCAAACTTATCAACCACATGGTATGTAAACATTGTTCTACTATCAGAAGAACCTGTCACAAATGCACCACCATGAATATATAGGATAACCTTATCCTGTGGATTTTCCGGTTTAGAGACTTGGTGTACCGTGACACCTGCTATTTTCCTTACTTCATCTACTACATTTTTTGGCTTACGAATAAAGCGAACTTGTCGAATTTCTTCTTCGCGAATCCCTACGTAGTCTTTCGAATCTACACCATGAAAATAACGTTTCCTCTTTAGACCATTCTTTAAAATCAGATTATTTATAAAACTCATGATTTTAAAGCCTCTTGAAACCGATATGTCCCTGCAGTTAGATTCATTTCTTCTCTTCCTGCTAGTTTTACAGTTGCGCTTGTGTTTGGTGGAATGACGATTGTGTATTCAACCTCTCCATTTGAGACATTCCATGAAGAAGAAACATTTCCATACACACTATCATATTTCATGCTTGCATATGTGAAGTGACCACCCACTTTTGGCGCTATCACAAAGTGATTTTCACTATTCACAGATATTCCACACATCGTATCGAATACCCACTCACAAACTGCACCTTTGGAGTAATGATTCAGTGAGGCAATACCCCCACCCATTCCATTATCCGAGTTAGGTCCAGCCCAGTCTTCCCAGATTGTTGTAGCACCTGCCTTAGGCATGCATAACCATCCAGGATTCTCTTCATTTTCCAATAGTTTATACGCATACTTACTATCGATATCACTTAATACATACAAGATAAATGGAGTAGACAAGAACCCTGTTCCTACACGCCACTTATAATCTTCCAGTGCTTGAATCAAACGTTTTCTTGCGAATGTCGTGTCCTTTTCATCTAATAGATTCATGTAGAGCGGTCTCACCAGTTGTGCCTGTCGGTTTGTATCGAGTGTGTAGTTTGGTTGTTTTCTAAGTTTTTGATATGTTTCCTTCGCACCATCACGATACTCTTTATATAGCGCAACATCCTCTGTCTTTCCTAATGCTTGTGCAATCTCTACCATCATCGACATGACATAGGATAAATAAGCAGTAGATTCTTCTGGTTTTGAAGATACAAAGTCTTTAAAACTTGTAATATGTACATCAGATGGTTCAGCCCATTCCCCATAGTGTTGCCCAATATTATAGAGATATTTCTTATCAACTTTAGATAATCCCGTTTTTTGCGAACTTAAAAATTGTGATTTTCCCGTACGCTTGATCATATACTTAGCATAACGTTTCATGTTGTCATAGTAGCGTGAAATAATACCCTGATCTCCATACTTCTTCCATAAGCGATATGGAATCATAATACCTGCATCAGACCACCCAACCGAGCCATTCATACTACGCATATAGAAGTCTGTTCCGCCTTCAGGCGCAATCTGAGGGAAGTTACCATCTCTATCCTGGCTTTGCCAATCACATAGATCGGCTTCATACTTTAACGCAAATGGCGCAAAGTTAACCATGTAACTAGCTGTATTGATAAATATCTGGGCATCACCAGACCAACCATGTCTTTCTCTGGTTGGACAATCTGTTGGTAAATCCGCAGAATTATTCTTTAATGACCATAATGTATTCTTTACGAATTGATTTAAAAGTGGATTAGAGCTTTCAAATTGATAGGTTGTCTGAAAGTCCGAATATACTGCGATAGCTTCAACCTCTAATGTATCAACGTCGATTTCTGTATCCACTTCGATATATTGATAGCCAAATATCGCAAATCTTGTCTTATATTCATTCAACCCATCTTTACAGAAATATTCTACCTGCTGTAAAGGCGTTCTATACTCTTTCTTTGCACATTGAATATTCTTCTGCGTAAATTCTCCATCTTTGATGAGTTCGCCAAATCGCATGAAGATACGTTGGCTTTCTTTCGCATTTACTTTAAAGGAAACGATGCCTGCAATATTCTGTCCAAAATCAAGCACATGCTTACCACTTGGTGTAATGATATGTTTTGGATTTGTTAGATGTTCATGTTCTGTTAAATCAAAGTTATTGGAAGCCGATGGCACAACCGGATGACTTGTAAGTTTTAAAGCTTGCCAGTGTGCATGATGAAAATCTTCTAATCTAGCATCATAGATTTCACCATCTTTATTATCCGCAAAGCGGATTGGGCCATCATTTGTCCATGTAAAGCTCTCATCTGTTGTGATGAGTTCTACAACATTATCATCATACGTAATCTCAAGTTGTGCTAAAAGCTTTGTCTCAGTACCATAATAATTCTTTAGTCCCCAAGCCCCAACAGAGCCACGATACCAACCATCCGCCAACATGAATGTCAGTGTATTTTCACCATTCACAAGTTGATTTGTAATATCCACTGTCTGATATTGGACACGTTTGCGATAATCGGTAATACCAGGCGCTAGTACAAAATGTCCGATTTTTTGACCATTTAGATTTCCTTCATACACGCCACACGCGCTCATATAGATACGTGCTTTGCGAATTGATTTATTATTTATGACAAATGTTTTACGGAAACAGTCCACTGGATATCTGTGTTTTTTCTTAGGACTGTAATTACCTGTAATCCACTTTGCTTTCCAATCTGTCTTTTCTAAAAGGCCCATCTCAAAGCTTGCTGGATCACTGACAGTAACAGAATCATTTTCATCCCAAATCATCACAGACCAAGTAACGACTGTGCGACTCTTTAGTTCTTCTCCACCCCATGGAATTAGATGCATCTTTGATGAATTTACTTTTCCACTATCCCACAAAACATGATTGTACTCATCCTTTGCGATAATTTGGTATGCATGTTGCTCTATTCCACTATCTAAAGTCCAACTTAGACGAGGTTTTCTAATATCAATGCCTATTGGATTTGTTAGGTATTCTACATTTAAATTAACTGCTTGCATGTTTTACCTCCCTAATGTACTTCTTTCTTGTTAAGGGCATCAATCATACGAAGAATTCTTGTCACATTCACTTCAAGTTGCTTTCTTGTAAGCGAACCATTCTTTAATGCTTCTAAAACATTTTCATAATCCTTCTTGGAACCTGGCATAAATAGGTCTCCACCTGCTTTAGCAACCTCGCTTGCGATGGAGTTACGATATGCAGAGCGACTATCTGAGAATGCCTCTACAATCCAGTCTGTCATGACAATTCCATCAAAGCCAAACTCTCTTCGCAAGATGTCTTCAATCAGTCCACGATGCTCCGCAGTGTGTACACCATTTAACAAGTTGTAACTTGTCATGACTGCCTTTGGATTTGCTTTCTTGACACAAATTTCAAAACCACGTAAGTAAATTTCACGCAACGCTCTTTCGCTAACTTGGCTATTATTACAATAGCGATTTGTCTCCGCATTATTTGCGGCGTAGTGCTTAATTGTCACACCGCAACCAGGATGTTGTTGAACACCTTCTGTAACTGCAGCTGCCATCAAACCTGACACAAGTGGATCTTCAGAGTAATATTCAAAATTTCTACCGCATAAGATATTACGATGAATATTTAAAGCAGGAGCTAACCATAAATGAATACCCATCATTTCCATCTCTGCACCAACAATATCACCAAATGCTTTTGCAAGCTCTACATTAAAACTTTGTGCAACTGCAGTACCAATTGGAATCATTGTGGCCGCATGTTCCTTTAAAACAACATTCTTAGGGACCTTCTTTGAACCTGTCATAAGCTTGACAATAAACCGCATAAATGGCCCAACATATTCCAACATACTATCAGGACAAATACCAGTTCCAGAGGCATCATGTGCACCTGTTTCATCTTCGTAGTATTTCTTCGCAACACGAATACCCGCAGGACCATCTGCCATAATCAAGGAAGAGATTCCTTTATCTTTTAGTAGCGTCGTTGTTTCTCCAGCTGCACCAGCAACCTGGCCAGACGCATTACCAATTGTCCCAAAGAACTTCGCGTTTGGATCAAAATTACCAATGCTTAAGTATGCAAGCTCCTCATCTGTCAGTTTCTTAACAGTATCGTCAATGATATCTTCACGATTATATTGAACTGTTTCACTTTCAATATCGCTTGCATGCATGTTTAGGTGGACTACATCATTTGAAATTGAATCTACTTGCTTTTGCGATTTAATGTCTTCAAAATCAGGAGTCCCTAAACAATTTTTAACTTGTGTAACGCATACTGTTTGAGCAAGTGTTACAACAGCCTCAATCTTTGTGCCTACAGAACTATTACCAACGCGTATAACGTAATCGCCAGCCTCTAAAATATATTGTTCAACTTCCGCATCATAAGACGCGAAGTCAGCTAGTCTAAATGATAGATGTAATGTTGTCTCTTCATCCGGCTGTAATAACCCTGTCTTTGCATAGGCAACCAAATCTTGATATGGCTTATCCAGTTTACCTGCAGGCATGGATACATATACCTGTACAACTTCCTTGCCTGCATAAACACCAACATTCTTAACCTGTACATCTACAGAAACTTTATCTTTCTCTACAGATACCGATCTTGTTTGAATTTGGAAATCCGTATAGGATAAACCATATCCAAATGGGAAAAGCGCTTGTTTTGAGAATGTATCGAAATAGCGATATCCAACATAAATACCCTCTTTATATCGATTATCATTCCAATCACCAAAATTTCCTTCATGGCTATATTCAGACCACTCAGCCCATGTCGTAGCCAATTTACCAGATGGGTTTTGTTTCCCAGTTAAGATATCCGCTAGAATCTGACCATTATCAACACCAAGTTGAGATAACAATAAAATATTTCCTACATCTTTAACCGGTGTTAAGTCAATTACACCACCAACATTGAGAACCAACATAAAGCGGTCATACTTTTGATTGAGTTCTAAAATATCGCGTATTTCGGAAGCCGTTAACTTTACATCACCCGCAAAAACCTGTCTATCACTACCTTCACCAGAAATACGACTTACGATGTAGATTGCTACATCGCCTTTAAATGTGAGTGGGTAATCATAGTCAGGCTCTGGCATATTCTTGCCCATCGCATAGATGATAATGTTGATGCCAGCCTTCTTGGCTTCTGCGCGAAGTTGCTTACCATATGCCTTCTTGGCTTTCTTTCTTAGTTCATCATATGCATCTAACCATGCTTTTGTTGTAATGGTGAATCCTGCTTTCTCTAAGCCTTGTTCAATTGTATAAGAAACCCTTGTATTTACTTCACCAGAGCCAGTACCACCCTTGATGGTATAACGAGCCCCTGATCCAAATACCGCAATTTCCCTTGGCTTAACTAGCGGAAACTTCCCATCCTTTTTTAGAAGTACAGTACATTCACCTGCATGTTCAAGAACATAATTCAGATGTTTTGTTTCATATTGTTCCATAATTACCTCCCACATCCTTCACTTACATTTACTGCGCTTGATTCTGTTCTTTTCTAGCTTCAATCTCCTCACGCATTGCTGGAAGCTTAGCTTCTAGGTCAAACATCATTGTGATGGCATACATAATGATGAATAGAATTAATGGAATATAGATACCAAATGTAAAGACTGCTTGTTTTACTTCTGGTGTAACGATTGTTGCATTTGCATCATATGCCGCAAATGCCAAACACCATCCAACTAAGGAGGCACCTATACCTGATCCAATCTTACTTCCAAAACCACTTGTAGATTGGCTTGTACCTACCATGCGTTTCCCATACTTATATTCGTTGTAATCAATAGACATCGCTGTTAATACACCTAATAAGCACATCATTGGAATATTTGCGAACGATGCTACACATCCAAGTACTGTATTAAATACAAAGTCTGTTGGATTGATGATACGAATTGCAGTAGCGACCATGCCAATGAAGAAAGAAACTTTTAATGTTTTTGTAACACCCAGCTTTTTGATCATCGGTCCAACAGCGATAAAACCTGCTAATGTAGGAATTAAACCAACAGCCCCTAAAATACCAACCAAGTTATCATCACCATAGATTAACTTGCAGTAAAAGGAAGAAGATGCACCACTAATACCATAAGTAATATTAGATACAACGCCCATAATCAAAATCATCACCCAATACTTATTGTGGAATAGGTTTGATACAGCTTGCCAGAATGGTACAGCTGTTTCTTCATCTTCAGGGTCTTCTTTTACTTCTTGACCGTCTTCAACTGCATGTTCCTTTGACTTTCGATAGCAGAATAGTAATGAAAGTAATGTTGCCAAACCAAGAATGACACCTAACTTCACCCAAGCAGCTTGATCACCACCAAGCATATTTGTAATTGGAATTAACGCGATAGCGATAATCATTCCTGATACATATCCAGCAGCTGCACGCCAAATACCCATCTTACCTCTTTCTTCTTGGCTATTTGTTCTTACAACAATTAAAGAGCTGTATGGAATTGCGATCGCTGTATAAATAACAGCTGTTAACAATACATTTGTTATTGCCAGATAGATTAACTTTTGAATATCGTTAAATCCACTTGGCACTGTAAAGATTAAAACTAGTACGATTGCGGCAGGAATTGCCATTCTTAGTAGCCATGGACGATATCTTTCTTTTCCTATTGGCGTATGGTCAACAATGTTTCCCATAATAACATCTGTAAATGCATCAATAATCTTACAGATGAAGAATGCTGTCGCAACTGCACCTGCAGCCATACCTACCTTATTGGTATAAAAATACGTAAGCTGCCCAACAATACCCGAAATGGCATTTAAAGCAAACATACCAAGTGAGTCCGCAAAGTAATCCCCTGTATGCATTACTCTTTGAACACCAAATTTGTCTTTCCCTAATGGTTTCTTTGACATTTTACCCTCCTTATTGACCCTTTCGATTTATGTGGAACAACTATCATTCAATTAAACGCCTGCCGTAAGCGTTTATATTATGCATTAAAAATAAAAGATGCAATTAATTACACAATAGCGATTCCATCTGTTATTGACATTTTAGTATCTATATTTCTAATATTATTGTAATAACGTGAAGAATTATGTAATTTAGTTGCAAAATTATGGAGTACAGTTATGGAAAGTCAAAATATCAATTTATCTGAATACTTAAATCTAATTTATAGTGCAACTTACATGCCTATGCACTATTTAAAAGATGGTAAGATTCAATCCATCTATCCCCAATGGGCCTTCCCTGTCCAAAAATTTAAGATTTATGAGAATATCATTTCACAGAATACAATTCACTTTGAGCATCACATCATTGACAATTATCTCTATATCGGTATTGTAAGAAACCTACAAACAAAGGAATGTGTTATTACAGGTCCAATTTTGATTTCTAGTGTATCTTCTAAGACCATCAAAAGTCTCATCATGAATTATGCGGATGGCGAAAACTCTTTTATAAAAATGGAAGAATACTTCCTTAGAACACCCGTTTTCTCTCTGAGTCGACTTCTCAATATCATGGCAATAATCAACGTCGCAATGAATCATGAAATTCTCAATATTGCTGAGATGGCTCATATTAATACCGCCAATGTTGAAAAAGAAATCAAACGTTCTTCAGCTGATTCATTGATGGAACGAAAAGAAAACGGCAATTATCATGATACCTATTACTTCGAACAAGAATACTTTGGCTATATTGAAAGAGGAGATCTCGAAGGTTTAAAAGCTGCAATCAAAATGATTCCTTCTTTAACAGTAGGGCTTATCGCTTCTGATACCATCCGTCAGGCAAAAAACATCTTCATTACATCAATCACACTGGCCACAAGACATGCAATCACGGGTGGTCTAGATATCGAAACAGCGTACCAATTATCTGATACCTATATTCAAGAAATGGAAAAGATGTCAGATATTTATTCTATAAACATGCTTGCAAGTACAGCTATCTTCGATTTTACGACTCGTGTGGCTGACGCAAAAATTCCTAGTGGTATGTCACAAGAAATCTTCTCATGTGTTCAGTATATCTCTAATCATGTAAATCAAAATTACTCTGTTGAACAACTCGCATATCATTTTGGTTTCAATCGAAGTACACTATCTAAAAAGTTTAAACGGGAAATCGGCTATGATATCAGTAGTTTTATTATGTTAAAAAAACTAGAAGAAGCCAAAAATCTTCTATGCTTCAGCGATAGAACAATTAGTGAAATCAGCGAATATCTCTGTTTCTCCTCCCAAGCATATTTTCAAAACATGTTTAAGAAACAATACGGCATTACGCCAAGAAGCTATCGCCTTCAAAATAAATAATGAAAAAGTGTAGATGATTTTCTGCACTTTAAAATTTCGCATTGAATCTTCCCATGTATGCATGGTAATCATTAATTACTTGATCACACCATAAGTCAAAATCAGGATCTTCAATTCTTGATTCACTATGTTCCCAGATATATTGTGTATAGAGTTCGATTCCCTTATCTAAATTGATCAGACATTTAAAGTCAGGGATCAATGTATCTCTTACGATATCTGTATATAGATTGGAGAATTGCTTATCTCCTGCAATCTGTCCTGAAAGAGGATACTTTGTACTCATCGCAAGCGTTTCAGATGCGATATGCACTTTCTGTACTTTGCGATTCAAAGCCTTTCCTAATGAATCGTAAATCATATCCCATGTTACGATCTCTGGATTAATAAGGTTGATAGAACGATTGATTGCATTCATATTTCCAATCAGTTGGATAAAGTTATACGCAAAATCATAACTATGCATCATATGCCAGATGGATTGACCATCTCCATGAATAATCACCGGTTTATCATTGAGAATTCTTGATACAACACTCCAACAATTCTTACCCTTTACACTTAACGGGAAACAATCAAAGCCATACGTCTGTGAAGGTCTAACGATTGTGATTGGAAAGCCCTTCTTCGCAGCCTGGTTGAATACATCCTCACAAGCCGCCTTATCTCTTCCATACTTTGATAAACGGTTCTTCTGTACAGAATCTTCATTGAGAATGAAGTTACTTTCATGATTGAATACCACAACAGTGGAGATAAAGATATATTGTCTTGTATGGTTTTGAAATAGATATACACGATCTCTTGCTTGATCTGATTTATAAACCACAAAGTCAATGACCGCATCAAATACAGTATTACCAATAATCTTCTGCATCTTTGCTGTATCATTGGCATCACAGATAATGTGATTGGCCATCACAGGTAATGGACGATGTCCACGATTGATAACGTATAACTCCGTATCACGACTCTTCGCCAGCATTCCTAATACAGCTGAAGAAATGACACCAGTACCTCCGATAATTAAAATCTTACGCACGCTCATCCTTACCTCCCCACTATCCAAAACTAGATACAATTATTATATAAGAAAACCCCGTAAAGTTGTCATCAAACATTACAGGGTTATCTTTTAATGTGTCGTAGATAGCCAAGGGTTATTTGGATCTGGATCTGTCGGATCCCAACCACGATTTGGACTTGTCTCATCAATCTTCGTCTGCTCAGGAATACCTAGCGGTCCCGGATTCTGTGCATCATCATAAATTTCAACCGTCACACCTAATGGACAGTAATCATAAATCCACTTTACATCCTTCACCGAAAGACGCACACAACCCAGTGAAGCTGATGTACCTAGCTTATTAAACTCTTCATATTCCAAATCGCTTGGATTCTGCGTAAAATACGGAACAGAATGGAATAGAATATCATTTACAATATCTGTTACATACTGACCATAGACATTACCATACAATGGACGCCAACGGCTACGATTAAAGGTATGGAATACACCCGCAGGTGTTTCTGGTCCCACTGAACACAACATTGCCTTAACAGGAATTGTGCAACTACCTGTTGCTTGGTCATATGCATAAATCGTAACCGTATTGAATACACGATTGACACGGATCATATATGGCGTACTGATTGTAGGATCTACAACCGTTACATAAGTTGTATTACTCGCTTCAAGACCATTCTTATCCTTTGCGGTTACAGTTATAGGGTATGTACCCATAGTATTTGTATCCACAGTTCCACTGATTGTATATGTACCATTTGATAACTCAGTACTATACGATAAGTTCCCATCAACAGGATCACTTACAGCGCGTACGATAGTGGAGGTCTGAAAGGTTTCTCCACGATTCACCGCAACTGCAGTATCCACAAGTGTGATACTTGGGGCTGTATGGTCTTCTACCGTAACACTATATTTAAATTCCTTTTGAACATCTTTGTCTTTTAAGCGGTATACAATCGGATAACTACCTACCTGATTTGTATTTACCGTGCCTTCAATTTCCAAATCCCCAACAGAGTCCAAAATAATCGCCTTCGGATCAAATGTAGAACCATATTCCACATTTAACTTTGATTCATCAATTGATAAGGTAATTCCCGTAGTCATTCTACGGAATGCATCATAGACGAAAGATAATCCATATAACAAGACACTACCCACTGCCACGAATAACATCACAACAGCGACCAGCACTAATATTAACCTTTTAAAGTCCACTTTCCTCTTTTTCATACCAAGTATTGTAACATCTATCGTTTTATTTCGCATCGTCAGCGATTTCTCTCACATTTTTTCACAAAAAAACCAAGAATACTCTTGGCATTTATACTATATTTCTTATTTATCAACAAACTTCTGAATTTTCTCAAACCCAATGAGTTGTTCAATTCCATCTTCATGATGGACTAACATCGTCGGCGCAATCATAATTCCTAAATTTCTACAGAGGTTCATATTCTTCTCTGCTTCCAGAACTTCATACGCAAAGTTTCTTTGCACCATGTACTCCTTGATAAGTTTACACTTTGGACAATTCTTTGTTGTGATTAATTGTGGAAGTTTTGTCATCTTTCGTTAACAGCCTCTTGGTACAGATAACCTTCGATTGGATAATCACGATTGCATGTATTCAATGTGATATATGGAATTGTATAGTTTTCCATAATACGCCCTAAGAGTACCGCAATGCCTTTTGCGTCATACTCATTCTTCGCAAGACGCACATTGAAGATGGTTCCACCAGTATAGATTTCCTGCATACGATTCTGTATATCTAAGCGAGTAAATAAATCTACATTTCCATCAATTGGCAGCTCTGTACTACCTGAGTAGTATGGTGTATCCCCCTGCATCGCGATCACCATATCAGGATATTCTTTTTGATCCTTTAGCGCAAAACGATGAGAAATATCACCTGCAGCCACTGCCTCAATACTAAAGAGTTCATGATAATCCGCCTGATATTCCTTTAGACGCTTACGCACATGCATGAGTACATTCTCCGCAAAGTCCTGTGCCTCTTCTGTATCTAAGCCCTTTCGAATCCACTTTGCATTCATGCATGCTTCATTCATTCCTACGATTCCAATCGAAGAGAAATGATTATCAAAGCTACCAAGATAATGCTTTGTATAAGGATAAAGTCCTGCCTCTAACAAGCTAGCAAGAACTTGACGCTTTGTACTTAAAGAACGAGCAGAAATATCTAATACCTTATCTAAATGCTTTAAGAAGTCATCTTCATCTTTCGCAAGATAGGAAAGTCTAGCCATATTAATAGATACAGTCCCAATCGTTCCTGTATTCTCTCCATACGCAAATAAACCACCTGTCTTTTTAAATAATTTCTTTGCGTTAAAGTGAGTACCACTAAAGATACTACGTGCATTCTTCTGCTTTAAATCTCCATTTATAAAATTCGCAAAGTATGGAAGACCTGTCTTTACCGTTACTTCTAATAACAATTTTGCATTATCACTATTCCAGTCAAATTTCTTAGTAATTGCATATGTTGGAATTGGGAAGGAGAATATATTTCCTTCCGCATCACCCTCTAAGATGACTTCAAGGAAGGCACGGTTAATGATTGCCATTTCATCCTGACAATCACCATATGTAAAGTCTTGTTCCTCACCACCAACAATTGCTGGACGCTTTGCAAGATCTTCAGGGGCTGTCCAATCAAAGCATATATTCGCAAACGGAGAAATTGTTCCCCAACGGGATGGTGTATTTAAACCATAAATCAATGTCTGCATACTCTGCTTTACGTCATCAAATGATAAATGATCCATACGTACAAACGGAGCTAGGTATGTATCAAAGGATGAGAAGGATTGTGCTCCTGCCCACTCATTCTGCATAATCCCAAAGAAGTTTACAATCTGATTACAGATGGTAATGAGATGCTTTGCAGGAGCGGAAGCAGTCTGCTTAGCCACCCCACTCAAACCTTGCTGGATTAATTCTTTTAAGGACCAACCTGCATTACATCCTGTTAACATATTCAAATCATGAATATGGATATCCCCATCACGATGTGCAGTGGCAACCTCTTCATCATATACTTCACTCAACCAGTAATTGGTGGTGATAGAGGCTGAGTTTGATAAAATCAAACCACCAACAGAGTAGGTTGTATTACCTTTACTGTGCTGATTTCCTGTATTGATATAATTGTCCACAACAGAATGATAATCAAATGTTGTATTTGTAATATTACGTACATTTTCACGCTGTTTACGATAGAGGATATACGCCTTTGATACATCCGCATATCCAGATTCACTTAATACCTTTTCTGCACTATCCTGAATCTTTTCTACGTCGATTAAACTTTTCTGAATTTTAGGTTCAAAATCACTGGTAATACGTAGTGCAATCAAATCAATCACGCTATCGGTGTATTCACGATCACATGCATCAAACGCTTTGCGAATTGCACTTGCGACCTTCTTGATGTTAAACGCTGCAGTACTGCCATCTCTTTTCTTTACACGATACATCACTTACACCTCCTTCGCTAATCTTAATTCTACAGTCTTCACATATGGTTCAACTGCCTTCTTCATTTCTTCCATCTCTTCTGCAGTATATGCATGCAAATCAGGTTGAATCACCGTATCCGAAGACACAAATTGTTGTAATACATAACGAGCATCACTACCAATAAACCTGGCAATCTCTATCAAATCATCGACCGTATGGAATTCTTTTACAACGGTTGTTTTAAATTCATGTTCTACTTTATATTCTTGCAGTAGACATACGCTTTCTGTAATAGGATGTTTGTATTCCATATCCGATTTTAGTCCACTGGTTAATGGATACTTCTCGGCACTATTCTTTATATCTAATGACACAAAATCCAACAAGCCTTCTTCCAATAATATTCCAAGCTTCTCATTGTTTGTGCCATTAGTATCCAGTTTCACTGCGTAGCCTAGTTCTTTGATCTGACGAATAAATGGAATAAGTTCTTCTTGTAATAATGGTTCACCACCACTAATGACTACACCATCCAATAAACCGCTACGTTGATTGAGGTATGAAAGGATTTCTTCTGGTGCGATATAGCGATATTTCTCTGGAATAAACACAAGATCTTTCTGATTGCAGAACGGGCACTTCATATTACATCCAGCCGTATAGATTGTCGCCGCAACTTTTCCAGGGTAATCCGTAATCGTTGTCTTTTGTAGGGCACCAATTTTTAATGTATGGAACGCATCCAGTTCGCTAGATAAAATATTACGAGAGTTTTCACAGGCAACGTTTAGCATCTCCTCAAACCGGTCGAAATCTACACCACTGGCTAACGCAGCACGACACTGATTACGGAAATCATATACAGCTGTCATCATTGTGGATGCTTTATCCGTAGTGTGTAAGTGCTTCATACGATGGTCTTTTTCGTCCTGTACCGCACTTACATATCCCTGCTCAATCAGACGCTGAATACTCTTCGTTGTTGTACCTTTATCCACTTCACTGATACGTGTAACGTCTTGCATTGTGATGCCTTCATTCTCATTGATAATCAATAAAAATGTTAATTGGCCGGAGCCAATATCATATGGCGCCAGCATCTTATCAAAATATTTTTGTGTATTGCGAAACAATACTGATAAATTCAAAATAAAATTACTCGTATCACTCATTCCGGATTGGAGCTCCTTATAGTTAGTATTTTATCATATTATTCTCTATTCAAAACCTCGTTCAAATGAAAAGTTCCTAAACATTTACTGTTCTTCGGAACTTGATTTACTATTTGGTATAAAGTGTTCAAAAACAAAATAATCAAAGTACTTACAGTTGTCCTCTAACTCTTCTTTAGAGCGTATTGTCCAAGCAACTGCAGGATTTTTAAATAAGCAATGGCACAACATGCGTGAAAGGTTATGACGATTATGATGATTATATGCAATAAAGTTTGGTCGGGTAATGAAATTTGTCAAAAGATACTGCATAATCGTCATTGCGATACACATTTTTCCTTTTGCTTGTGTGTTAGGACGTTCCGCAAGCTGACCACGAATAATCTCTGGACGATTCTTACGATACCAGTTTACACAAACAGGATGAAATGACTCTACACAATATAAACCATGATACTTCTGCAATAACAAATCTGCTTTACTACATAAACCATTTGTATCAGTAGATGAATTGGCCACCTTTAGTTCCACAATCAAAGGTACCTTTCCATCCACTAATTTCAGTACATCTTCAAATAGAGGAACCTTCTCTTCACTTGCTAGTAAGTGATATCTCTCTAATTCTTCTAGTGTTAGTTCTGTTAGTACTTTATTAACGACTGCACCTTTTTCATCCCGTAATAATCTACCTGTCTTTCCATCGTGAAAGATAACAGGTATGCCATCTTTGGTTAGTTGAACATCCAGTTCGATTCCATAACCGTTCTCTACTGCTTTTAAAAAAGCAGCCATTGAATTTTCCGGAATATTACTTTGTGAATCATGTAAACCACGGTGAGCGTAATAGTAATGACGAAATCCTTCCCACTTTTCATCTTTAAGATTCTGGGGATGAATCATCCATAAATAGAGTAAACAAATACTGACTAAGATAATAATAACAATCATTTTATCTTACTCCTGACCGATAAATACAAAATGAGTATCATTTGAAAGTTCTTCCGCATAGCGATAGTGTTCACTAAATTTCTTGATGTCTTCCGGATCTGTGATGTGATTCTGTGCCATATACCAAATCATATCTCCACGTGCCATCTTCGCCTTGGTTGCCTTTGTGATTAGCTTTCCATTCTTAAATTCACCAAAGACAATATTGATCATTCGATCACTTTCTTGAAGATACTCTTTGATACAACGTGAATACTCTTCTGATGCAAGATTAATAATCACATCATCATCCAATTCATGATAGAGTGCATCATTCCAATAGTCATATAAGTTACTACCATCTGGAAACACCGATAACATTTCCAAACGATATGGTGTAATACCATCCATTGGCTTTAGTACACCATAGAAACCAGAAAGAATACGGAAGTGCTCTTGCAGATAGTCTAGCTCATCCCGGCATAGGGAAGTCGCAGATAAATGTTGAAACGCAAGGCCGCTATAGCTAAATAACGCAGGCGAAAGATTCTTATGTAAGTTCATCGTTTCAATACGTTTGATATTTTCAGCCAAGATCTTATCATTGCAACGATACATATGTTGTAGTTGTTCAGCACTCATTCCACGCAGTTTTTCTAGTAAGGCTTCTGTCTTCGAAAGGAAAGCCGGTGTTGTTTTTGGAGCTAAGTCTTCATCTTGAATCATCTTTTTTGTTGGAGAGAATATTATTTTCATGTTCCTATTATATAATAAATGTAGAAATGGTGAGGATTACATGCAAAGATTTAATTCATTAATAAATACAACTGTAGATACAAAACTAGAAAGCCTTCTCACACAGCGCAAAGCACCTCTGAGTGAAGATGGCATGAAAAAGATACTAGAAGAGTTAACACTTTATATGGCTGGTGATCGTCGATTCTATATTGCCTTCTATCCAAAAGAAGATGCAATCAAAAACGATACCATTCAAGCATCTGATATTGACCGTGTCGATTTAATGCAGTCAACCGACGACGAAAAGTATCTTCCTATATTTTCTACATTAGAAGGACTACGAGTGTTTAAACCAACATTGCAAAAAGATGAACACATCTATGTTGTCACAAAACAAGATGTATTAGATTTCTTAAATATGAACGCAAAGGTTGCAGCAGCTGTTTTAAATCCACTTGTGGATGACTTACTACTGTATCGTATGCAACTACAGAATCTCATACAAGTACAGGCAGAACAATTATAAAATAAGCTCGGGATAAACATCCTGGGCTTTACTTTAATATTTATTTTCTGTATCCATATATGCATGAAAATTACGGAATATCTCTTCTTGGAAAGACTCATCCTCTTGGCTGATTTCATCCTGTCTTGCAAAGAAGTTTTGTTGTGCATATTGAAATACTTTCTGTTCAAGACGTATGACTTCTTTGGATACCTGTGCATTTGGCAATCGTGTATCAAACATGTGGAAACAACCCTCATACTCTTTTAACATGATTGTGACACCTGCCTTATACAGATGTTTCATATAGGTTACGGTTTCTTCATGGAATGGCCCTAGTGTACCTACAACTGTAAAGGTTGGCGGCAGATTTCGAAAATCCTTTAATCGTGCTGGTGCACAGTACACCGGTACATCCTGTAGATTACGTTTATATAACTGCCAATGGAAATACTTTTGTGAAGTAGTCCAAGCTAATGTTTCATTTTTATTTTCACTTGATGGACGATCATCAATCATTGGATATAGAGGCATCTGGAATGCAATCTTTACTTCATTCATATCACGTGCATACGCAGATAACGCAGCCACTAAACCACCACCTGCACTTTCACCACCCACAAATAGTTGATGAGGATTGATATGTAACTTGCATGCATGTTTCTTCATCCACTTAAGTGTCAGATAGGCATCCTCTAAAGCTGCAGGATATGGTGCTTCATAACTCTTGCGATAATCCGGCAACACCATGACTACGTTTCCGTTTACTAGGAAACGTTCCGCATATGGATAACATTCTTCCGGCAATGCTGTTCCATATCCACCACCATGAAGCCATAAAAGACCTACTGATTCTTCCCCAGTCAATCGATTTGGATAAACAATACAGATACGCAAAGAAGATCCATCATTTCTTAGGATCTCTTTTTCTTCCATATGGGTATTTCTACCAAACCACTTCCCATAAAACTTACGTTTTAGATTTCTATCACGTTCCCTAATTGCGGTAATAGAATTGAGTGATGGTTGATTATTCAACACCATGCTTGCGTATTTACGTAAATCACGATGTATCATATCTATTGTTATTTTCATCATTCCCCCGATAGCGTATTCATTTTATCATAAATTGCTATCTCAAATGATGTCATTCTCCTTGTCTTAAAAACATCTTTAACTCTGCCAGTCTCTTCATCGCTGTTTTACGACCTTCCTCGTAAACTGCACGAATTCGCTTACGGTCATGTTCAATTCTGCCAATGTTTAATTCCGCTTCTGGTTGAATCACAAACACATTATTTTTAGCAACCTCTTCTTTGATATACGCAATCGTATCATTATAAGTTTCATGACGTAACTCTAACGCACGCACCATATTTGGATATTTACGATACTTTGCACGAATAGCCTTCATCATTGGCTGTGGTTTTTTTACATAATTCTCTGGTTGTGTTAGGATAATCACATTCTTTTCATATCCCATCTGTTGAAACTTCTTGATTGGGATAGAGTCAGAGATACCACCATCTAAATAAATATGTCCATTGATATGTACTGGGCTTGCAAATACTGGCATTGACGCAGAAGCACGCACAAAGTCCAACGATTCATTATTAATATCTTTGGCATCGTAATAATAAGGCTCTCCACTTTCAATGTCAGTTGCGACCAAATAGAACTTCATTGGATTCTGTGAGTAAGTTGTGGTATCCATTGGATCTAACTTTTCAGGCAATGTATGATAGCAGAACTCCGCATTGAAAAAGTCTCCTGTTTTAATCCAAGATTGAACGCTTGCGTATCTTGGATCCTTTGCATATTTCATGTTATAGCGGAATGTACGACCAATCTGCTTACTCTTTAGATTTACACCAAAACACGCACCAGCAGATACACCAATCGCGCCATCAAATGTAATATGATTTTCCATTAGTACATCGATGACACCTGCCGTAAAGATGCCTCGCATCGCACCACCTTCAAGAACTAGTCCTTTTTTCATACTTCATCACCTCAATGCGGTAAGTTTATCATAATTTTTTTCTGATATCTTTTTGTTAGGCTCAATATTCACAAAAATAACATAATTCTTTACTTCTATATAAATTACAATAACAAATATTATCTTAATTTACTTTCCGAATATATCAATCGCATGCATATTATCTAGAACAATATCATCTTGATCCATTTTAATTAAACATAGACCCAAGCTAATTAAACGCATTAATGTTAGGTGATTTTAACGACACAATGACAGTCAAGGATCTATTAAGTGATCGCGATACAGGTATCGGTACATACGAAGGTCTTGATGGCGAAGCACTCATTGTTGATGGTGTCGCTTATAAAGGAACAGCTGATGGAACAGTTGTTAAGATGGCTGATACAGATAAGTTAGCATTCTCTACAGTTACTAAATTTGATCACTCTGTAAAGGAACAGACAATCACAAATGTTGAAGATATTAAGACATTAAAGGCAAAGCTACAACCTATCGTTGATCAAAACAAGAATATCTTCTACATGTTCTTAGCACACGCTAAGTTCTCCAAGATGCATGTACGTAGCTGCTATAAGTGCGCAAAGCCATATCCTACACATGCTGAAGCAGCTTGCGAACAAAGAGAATATCACTATGAAAATGAAGAAGGACAGATTATCGCAATCTACTGCCCTGATTATGTAGAAGGTATCAACCTACCAGGCTGGCATTTCCACTTCTTATCAGATGATAAGACACATGGTGGACATATCTTAGGACTAAGCGCTGATGAATTCACATTCAAGATGAACGCTATTCCTGAATTTGATCTAGTTCTTCCAACAGATTCCGACTTTGGTAAGTTAAATCTAACAGAAGATCTATCCGAAAGTACAAACGCTGTTGAAGGAAACTAACCCCCTATCTTTCGACATGAATGTTTGACCCTGTATAAAACAGGGCTTTTTTATGCATGCATGAAAAAAACTTTACGGCTATTGCTTCTCCATAAAGTTCTTAATTAACATACGATATTCTTCAATGATTTCCTTCATCTCACGAAGTGAAGAGATAGAAGATAAACGATTCTTATACTCTGAAGCATGTGGTAATCCTGTAATATACCAACCTGCCATACCACGCATCATGCAAATACCATTTCTTTCACCCTCATATTCACAGAGCTTCTCTGCATAGTGATATGCAAGATCTAACTTCTCATTATAATCAGGCTCTACATATGTACCACCATTCAGATATGCATCTACTTCCTGCAAGAAGAATGGTCTTCCTAAAAGTCCACGACCAATCATAATCGCATCACAACCCGTTTCCTCTAACATACGCTTCGCATCTTCTGGTATACGAATATCACCATTCCCAATGACAGGGATATTTACTGCATCCTTTACTGCTTTGATATATGCATTATTAGAATGGCCTGTATACTGTTGTCCACGTGTACGACCATGTACTGCAACTGCACTAACACCCGCCTTCTCTGCTAACTTTGCGATTTCTACACAATTAATGTGGTCACTATCCCAACCCGCACGCATCTTCACTGTCACAGGACGATCTGTATGTGTTACCACTGCATGCATGACCTCATACGCAAGCTCTGGTTTCTGCATCAAATAGCTTCCAGAATGTGCCTTTACAACCTTCTGTACAGGACATCCCATATTAATATCAATCATATCGCAGTTTGTATTCTTGGTTAGATACTCTGCTGCCTCAGCCATTGTAATAGGATCACTACCAAATAACTGTAAAGCAACTGGATGTTCGCCCTCACTGATACGACACATATCCTGAGTCTTTGCGTTTTGATAGTGCAATGCTTTATCACTAATCATTTCACTTACGACTAGACCTGCCCCATAATCGTGCATGATTTCACGATAGACAGGATTTGAGATACCTGCTAAAGGTGCTGCGACAATTTGATTCTTTAATTCTATGTTTCCAATCTTAACCACGCTGCTTTAACTCCAATACTTCTTTTAATTCTTCTGGTGTAAATCGGTACTCCTTATTACAGTATTGGCAATGAATATCCGCACCCTTACCATCTTTAATCATTTCCTGTAAATCATGATCAGAAAGTGTCGCAAGTGCATCCTTATAATGCTCATGTGAACAGCCACAGTACCAACGAACATCCTTATGTTCTAAGATATTCGCATCTTCGAAATACATATGAATAATGTCCTCAATAGACATTCCTTCACTGATCAATGTGGATACAGGTCTCATCTTTGCGGCAACCGCTTCGCATGCGCTGATGACTTCCTCTGTTGCGTTTGGAAGTAACTGTAAGATAAATCCACCCGCAGCCAAAATACTACCATCAGGATTTACAAGAACACCTACATTTACAACAGAAGGTGTCTGTTCAGAGACTGCATAGTAATACGCAAAGTCATCGCCAACTTCACCTGTCTGAATATTCACCATACCAGAGAAAGGATCTTTTAGACCCATATCTCGCGTCACTGTTAATGTGCCGTTTGTACCAATTGCTTTGCCTACATCCAAATGTCCATCCTCACGCACAAGATAGATTGAAGGATCTCCAATAAAGCCCTTCACATTTCCACTACCATCCGCTTGCGCAAGAACAGTGCCTGCTGGCCCATGTCCATTAAAGATACAGGTAACTTTTTCATAGACATTCTTTAAATCACTACCCATGATAGCTGTAACTGTTAAGGCTCTACCTAAAGCAGCCGCAGAAGTAGCCATACAGTGATGTAGCTTTCTAGCTTCTTCTACGATATCTGTTGTATCAACTGCATGAATTCTAACACTACCACCCAGCGCTTCTGCGATTACAATTTGCTTTCTCATTTCTTTAATCTCCTCATGCATCGTTGATTTAGATTGCGAATTCTCTTTTCATCCAACTTCACAATTTCTCTATCCGCTGTCATAATACCATTGCACTCATCTTCTACATCCGTTAACTGTGTAAATACACAAGCAGTTAACCCCTTTGGAATATTACGAATAATACTATCTTCATATAACTTTCGAATCGCCGTGTTTAACTTTAACTTATCAGTGAATTTTTTGTAACCATAAAGCTTTTGTGCAAGACTATGTCCTAGAATTAAATAAGAATAGCCTCCAAACTCAGATAAGATTGCCATTCTCTTTTCATGATTCTGTGGATTTGTATAGGTATGGAAATACACATGACGACTGTAGAAATCCCCAGCCCCTTGATCATGCCAACCACTAGCACTATCCACAAAACGTGTCAAATCCATCAATTGAATATGCTTGGTTACCTTAGCACTATCAAACTGTCCCCAACCTTCATTAAAAGGAACCCATGCAAAGATAGATACAACATTATATAAATTATGAATCATCGCGTTTAACTCATCATAGTATGCTTTCTTACTCCAGTCGTCACATCTACCGAGATGTTTTTGTTTCTGGTCATTCATACGCGTGATATTTAAGTGCGGCAAGTATAAAGTTGTTAGTTTACTTGGTTGGCCACCATTAGGCATATCCTGCATGACAAGCATACCTAAACGATCCGCATGATAATACCAACGACGGGATTCCACTTTGACATGCTTGCGTATCATGTTAAAGCCTAATTCTTTTACCTTTTGAATATCGTAAATCATCATCTCATCATCAGGATAAGTTAAATTTCCCTCTGGTGTATAACCTTGATCCAATACACCACTTAAGAATACTGGTTTATGATTTAAGCAAAAACGAGGATAACCTTTTCCATCCTTCTCACAAGTAAAACAACGCATTCCAAAATAACTCTTAACAATGTCATCCTCTGTTTCAATATATAAGTCATATAAAAAAGGATCTTCCAGTGCCCATGGATGCATATCTTCAATAAAGATCTCATTACGCATCTCAGCAGTCATCTCATGATAGATCATCTTCCCTGCTGCACTGATGGTAATTGTCGCATGATTAAAGTCACCTTCCATCTCTAGATAAACAGTCTGTCTATCATAATTCGGTGTAATCTTTAATGCATGGACTCCATGTAGAGGTATATCCTCTAGCCATATCGTCTGCCAGATACCTGATATTGGTGTATACCACATGCCACCATGTTGGATTTTCTGTTTTCCGTATGCATACTCACCTGTATCACTTGGATCAGTGCACTTCACAAGTAATGCATTCTGATACTTGATATAACTAGATACATCAAAACCAAACGGCTCATAACCACCAATGTGTCTGCCAACTTCAATGCCGTTTAGATAAACAATACATTGTTGATCAACTGCTTCAAAGTTTAAATACGTATGATATTCTCCTGGTTTATAAGAGAACTGTTTCTTATACCATAATACTTTCCCAGGCAATAAAATCTCATCACTACCAGAAAGCTGTGAACCCAAAGGAAAAGGAACGTTGATTGGCTTCCAGTTATTTCCCTGCGGTATTTGATTCGTATCTGTAATTTGATATTCCCAATGACCGTTTAAGTTCGTATAACTGCCACGCTGTAACTGCATACGAGGATATTCCTGTAAAGGGCTTTTTAGATTTACATTCTTGCCCCAACGACTCATCACTTTCATGCCAACCCCCTTTTTCTCGCTATTATTTCTTTGTTCGATAACCGATAAACGCAGTTACTATAGCTGCTAAACCATGCACCTTTAGAATATATGCCAAGATTGTTTCAAACATCTTCATTGGCTCTGTATATTGTGCAACACTATTCGCGACGGTCCATCCATAGATTAGTGATAGCACAAGGGAAACTGTAATCATCCCTAAGGATATCGCTGTTGTAGGAATTTTATAATTTCTTAAAACAGACCATAACTGCGGTAATGTCACTAGCAGAACTAAGCCTATCATTCCATTCACAGATAATATTTTGAAGTTACATAGAATCATCAAAAATGATGTCACTACCATCATCAAGATTCCAGACACAAGTGTAATTAATACTTTTAAAATAATACTTTTACGTAATTCTTCCATATTTTCTCCTGCCACTCATTATAGCATAGTCACCACCATCCCTCACTTTCCATCTACGCATAAAAAAGAATATCTTCAGCTTCCTAAAGATATTCTTATACTTCTAAAAGATTTGAATTAGTTAAGCTTTGTAGCAGCTTCAATAGCTGTAGTTGTAACCTTCTGTAGAGAATCAACACCAATTGTGCATCCTGTCATAAGGTCCTTATCAGCTGTCACAGTCTTACCACCTTCATTAGTAGTAACTTTCATATCAGCGATTTCCTTACCAGTCTTGCCAACTGCCCAGTCATCATAAGCCTGATTCTGTTCGAACCATTCCTTACCGATAGAAGAAACCTTCTTCATGCCATATTCATCTTTCTTTTCACCCTTTGTAGCGATAGCTACTGCTTCTCCATCTACAACACCAGCTGTTGTGAACTTCACAGCGTTTTGCGCTACATCAGTCTGTGTGAATACAACCTTACCATCCTTATCTAAAGCAACTACACCATATGTAGAACTAGCCTTTGCTTCACCACTCTTTTCAGCACTAGCATCCTTACCAGAAACTTGAGTCAAGATTGCAGAACCTACAGATGCTACATCTTTCACTTCAACAGCGTTCTTAGCAGCCTTATCTAAAGCCTGTTGGAAAGCAGTAACCCCGATTGTGCATCCTGTCATAAGATCCTTATCAGCTGAAACTGTGTGCTTTTCATCCTTCTGTGTTGTAGGCATATTTAATACTTCTTCAACTGTCTTACCAACAGCCCACTTCTCTAAAGCCTCAACCTGTTCATACCATTCCTTCTTAATGGAAGACTTGTCCTTCATTCCATACTTATCACCTAATGCCTTCTTAGATGTAGAAACTGTATTGTCAGAAGTAACGTGACCAGTCGCATCATAAGTAACCTTATCCTGTGCTACATCAAAGTATACATACTTGATTACATTACCCTCTAATACAACTGATGCAAATGTTGTATCGAACTGTGCTGCTGTATCAGAACCTTCCTTCGTCTTATTTGATACATTAGTAACAGAACCTGTACCAACCATTACAGTAGCAGCTGTTTCTTCCTTAGTAGAAGCTGTATTTGTGGAAGACTTCTTGGATCCTCCAGCTGTGCAACCTGCCAGCATTGCAACAGCGCATAAAGTTGTTAGAATCTTTTTCATTTTCAAATTTCCCTCCATCTAACTTAAGTCTGCTTATTGATAATAACTATCAGTATCCAGTTAGTCAATACAAAGATGATAATCCTTTCACAAAAATACAAAATTATATAGTATCTATATCTATTCAAGTAATTCGATAAGAAAACCGGTAGATTCTTCTACCGGCATGCATGTAAAATACTATCATTTATCAACTTATAGTAACGCTGCTGCAATTGGATAACCAACAAGCGTAGTTATTATTACTGCCACAACCATAATGATGAATCCATATACCATCATCTGCTTTGTATTTGTCCAACCGCTCGACACCGCAATTGCCACACAAGGCATCGCTGGAGGTGTCGCAAAAGCAAATGCAGACATCATTCCAATGTTTACAATTAGAGCCGCTACATTCACCGCTGTGATATTTGCCGTTACCGCAAGAGCAGCGGCAGACACAACTGTAGCAGTTACCATATTACTAGATAAATTTGTTTGAATCGCAGTCCAAAGAATAAAAATTAATACCATAATCATCACAGGTAAATGAGATGTAATCGGTGATAATACTCCAGATATCCATGCAGTAACACCAATATCACTATTGGTGATTGCTGCACCAAGAGCAGTTGTACCAGCACACATAATTAACGATGGCCAAGATACACCCTTACTCATTGCTTCACCAAAGTTCAACAAAGGCTTTCCTTCATCTGTCAAAATAGATAATAGAACAATACCAACTAATGGTGGAAATGCTGTGCCTAACTTATCTAAATATTTTAAACCAACAAAGATAGGTCCATCTTTAATGATATGCATGCATAAGTTTGGTAATACCCACATACATACAACAAAAATAAATACCGCAAGCACAAAATTTTCAGCTCTTATTGGTTTCTCTTGATCTACATAAATCTTCTTTTTCTCGTAATTCACAAACGAAGAAGTATCTGGATTTATCATATAACGGAATACTAGCAGTGTTATGAATGCCGTTAAGATACCCACAGGAATCGCTGCTAGCATATAACTGCCATAATGAATGACACTTCCATATAATTCAGTATATGCATTCATGGCAATCACAGGAAATACATGCGCAATCGGTGTCATGCCAGATGAGATACCACACATAATCACAGTTCCCATCATTAACACAGACGCAAACTTATCTCCCTTTTTTAGTTTTAGTAATACATAGATTTCTTCTAAGATTGGAAGATACACAAAGAATAGCACTGTAGGTGAAATGAAACTACCTATCACAAGAATACTTGCAAAGTACAATGCAATAAACATCCACGGACCCTTCATCGCAAGATTTGAATTAATAAATAATAACGCAATTCTTTTGATATATGACGTCTTCGACAGTGCGTATGTTACCACAAAGGTAAACATCAAGAATACAACGATTGTCCCACCATACGCACCAGATAAGATTGTACCAATCTTTAATTCAGGTACAAATGCAAGCGCACCAATTAATAGAATTGATGGCCAATCAATCGCAATCGTTAACCACAATAATAAAGTACCTGCAAAGATTCCCAATACCTGCATACCAGACGCAGATAAACCAGGTAATGCAGGCAGAAACCTCATACCAAACATCAATAACATAGATATGATGATAATTATGTTTCTTTTTCTATTACTCTTATTCATCGAGTTAAATTCTCCCCTGTAAATCACTACACCAACTAGTATAACGCAAATTACGGGTTTTGCTTCATAGAAATCACACAGAAAAAGGCACTCAATGAGTGCCTAATATAAGTAATTGAATTACTTAACGATTTCTGTGATAGAACCAGAACCTACAGTACGTCCACCTTCACGGATAGAGAACTTAGTTCCTTGTTCTACAGCGATAGGAGCTAATAGAGTTACGTCCATAACTACGTTATCGCCAGGCATGCACAATTCTGTGCCTTCTGGTAACTGGATAACACCAGTAACGTCTGTTGTACGGAAGTAGAACTGTGGACGGTAGTTAGATACGAATGGTGTATGACGTCCGCCTTCTTCCTTAGTTAATACGTAAACCTGAGCCTTGAACTGTGTGTGTGGAGTAACTGAACCCGGCTTAGCTAATACCTGTCCACGTTCAATTTCTTCACGGTTAACACCACGGAGCAATGCACCGATGTTATCACCAGCCTGAGCGAAGTCAAGAGTCTTACGGAACATTTCAATTCCTGTAACAACAGTCTTACGAGTAGGCTTGATACCAACTACTTCTACTTCATCGTTTAAGTTTAACTTACCACGTTCAACACGTCCAGTAGCTACTGTACCACGACCTGTGATTGTGAATACGTCTTCAACTGCCATTAAGAATGGTTTGTCAAATTCATGAACTGGAGCTGGGATGTAAGCATCAACAGCATCTAGTAATTCCTTGATTGCTGGTTCCCACTTTGGATCACCTTCCAAAGCCTTCAATGCAGAACCACGGATCACTGGAGCGTTATCTCCATCAAATCCATATTCAGAAAGAAGTTCACGTACTTCCATCTCTACTAAGTCGATCAATTCTGGATCGTCAACCATGTCGCACTTGTTTAAGAATACAACAATCTTAGGTACGCCTACCTGACGTGATAATAAGATGTGCTCACGTGTCTGTGGCATTGGTCCATCAGTAGCAGCTACTACTAAGATAGCACCATCCATCTGAGCAGCACCAGTGATCATGTTCTTAACATAGTCAGCGTGGCCTGGGCAGTCTACGTGTGCATAGTGACGTGTCTTTGTCTGGTATTCAACGTGTGCTGTGTTGATTGTAATACCACGTTCCTTCTCTTCTGGAGCTCCGTCAATCTGATCGTAAGCTTCGAATTGAGCCTTACCATCTTCTGGGTGAGTTGATAAATACTTTGTAATTGCCGCTGTTAATGTTGTCTTACCGTGGTCAACGTGACCGATAGTACCAATGTTAACGTGTTCGAGCGACCGGTCGAAATGTTCCTTTGCCATAATATTTTTCCTCCTGGTTTTTTCTACCTTTATAAGCTGTTTCCATTTTATTAGAAACAGTACTTATTTACAATCATTTTTACTACTTAGTTGTGTTTTTCTCAATAATTTCTTTAGCAATGTTCTTAGGTACTTCTTCATAGTGGTCCATTTGCATAGAATAGATACCACGACCCTGTGTAAATGAACGTAAGTCTGTTACGTATCCAAACATTTCAGCTAATGGAACGAAAGCACGCACCTTAATTGCATTACCTGTTTCTTCTTGTTCACGAATTTGTCCACGACGCTTTGTGATATCACCCATGACAGAGCCCAAGTAATCAGCTGGAGCTGTTACGTCAACTGCCATGATAGGTTCAAGAATTGCAGGATCGCACTTCTTAGCTGCTTCCTTTAAAGCAAGTGAAGCCGCAATCTTATAAGCCTGTTCAGATGAGTCGACATCATGGTAGCTACCGTCGAATAAGACAGCCTTGATGTCTACGATTGGATAACCAGCAACTAAACCATTGTTTAAGGATTCTTCCAAACCTTGTTGTGTAGGCTTGATAAATTCCTTAGGTACTGAACCGCCGACTGTTTCATCAACGAATTCGAATCCCTTACCTGGGTTAGGACTAAATCTAATCCAAACGTCACCATACTGACCGTGACCACCAGACTGACGAACAAACTTACCTTGTACTTCAGCTTCCTTACGGATTGTTTCACGGTATGCTACCTGTGGTGCACCTGATGTAGCTTCAACCTTAAATTCACGTCTCATACGGTCCATGATGATATCTAACTGCAATTCACCTACACCAGCAATAATTGTCTGACCAGTTTCTTCATCTGTATAAGTTCTGAATGTTGGGTCTTCTTCAGCAAGCTTAGCTAATGCTTCATCCATCTTCTGTGAGTCACCCTTTGTCTTAGGTTCTACAGACATCTGGATAACCGGTTCTGGGAACACCATGGATTCAAGAACGATTGGATGTTCTTCATCACATAATGTATCACCTGTAGTTGTGTTCTTAAGACCAACTGCACCAGCAATGTCACCAGCATAAACTTCTTCGATATCCGCACGGTGGTTAGCATGCATGCGAACCAAACGTCCGAAACGTTCACGCTTTTCCTTAGAAGCATTTAATATATAACTACCTGCCTTCGCAACACCGGAGTATACGCGGAAGTATGTTAAACGACCTACGAATGGATCAGTAGCCACCTTAAATGCTAAGGCACTAAATGGTTCATCATCAGAAGGATGACGTTCGCTTGGTGTGCCATCTTCTAATGTACCCTTAATAGCTTCAATATCTGTAGGTGCAGGTAGGTAATCTACAACTGCATCTAGTAATAACTGAACGCCCTTGTTCTTATATGCGGAACCGCACATAACAGGGAAGAATTCAGAAGTCATAACACCCTTACGGATAGCTGCCTTCACTTCTTCAATTGTTGGTTCTTCACCATCAAGAACCTTCATCATCAATTCATCGTCATAGTCTGCAACTGCTTCTAGCATTGCTAAATGCATTTCTTCAGCCTTTGCCTTGAATTGTTCATCAATTTCACTAACTTGAATATCTGTACCATTATCGTTAGTGTACATGTGCTGCTTCATTGTTACTAAGTCGATGATTCCACGGAATGATGATTCAGCACCGATAGGCATCTGAATTGCAGCTGCCTTAGCACCTAAACGATTTCCAATAGAAGCAACGCTCATTTCAAAGTCAGCACCAGTCGCATCCATCTTGTTTGAGAATACGATACGTGGTACGCGGTATTCAGTAGCCTGGCGCCAAACTGTTTCAGTCTGTGGTTCTACACCAGCCTTAGAGTCTAATACTGTAACTGCTCCATCCAATACACGTAAGGAACGCTCAACTTCAGCTGTGAAGTCTACGTGGCCCGGTGTATCGATAATGTTAATCTGGCAATCTTGCCAGTGGCAAGTTGTAGCAGCGGAAGTGATTGTAATACCACGTTCCTGTTCCTGAGCCATCCAGTCCATCTGAGACGCACCTTCGTGTGTTTCACCGATCTTATGAATCTTACCTGTGTAGAAAAGGATACGTTCAGTTGTTGTAGTTTTACCAGCATCGATGTGCGCCATGATACCGATATTACGAATCTTATTAAGCGGGAATTCTCTAGCCATTGATTGCTCCTTCCCCGATTAGAAACGGTAGTGAGCGAATGCTTTGTTCGCTTCTGCCATCTTATGTGTATCTTCTTTCTTCTTTACAGATGCACCTGTACCGTTTGCGGCATCCATAATTTCATTGGCAAGACGCATTTCCATTGTATTTTCATGGCGAAGTCTTGCGTAGTTAACGATCCAACGTAGAGATAATGTCAACTTACGTTCAGCAGATACTTCTACTGGTACCTGTAAGTTTGCACCACCTACACGACGAACCTTCAATTCTAACTGAGGCATTACATTGCCGAGAGCCTTTTCGAATACTTCCATTGGGTTCTCACCTGTCTTCTTCTCAATCTGAGCGAATGCATCATATAAAATTGTTTGAGCTGTACCACGCTTACCATCAATCATAATCTTGTTGATCAACTTAGTGATTAACTTTGAATTATAAATTGGATCAGGAAGTACATCACGCTTTGCTATATAACCTTTTCTTGGCATGTTCTATTCTCCCTTCTCTTATTTAGCAGCCTTTGGCTTCTTTGCACCGTATAATGAACGGCTTTGATTACGGTTTGCTACACCGGCACAGTCTAATGTACCGCGGATGATGTGGTAACGTACACCAGGCAAGTCCTTAACACGTCCACCACGGATCATAACAACACTATGCTCCTGTAGGTTGTGTCCAATTCCTGGAATGTATGCTGTTACTTCTAATCCATTGGATAGACGAACACGGGCATACTTACGTAAAGCTGAGTTAGGCTTCTTAGGTGTCATTGTACCAACACGAGTACATACACCTCTCTTCTGTGGACTGCTGAGTTTTGTTACACGCTTCTTGAGTGAGTTTACGCCTCTGTTTAATGCAGGGGACTTTGACTTGTAAACTTTATCAGTACGACCTTTGCGTACTAACTGGTTTATTGTAGGCATTTCAGTTTCTCCTTTCATTTTATGCACACATTTCCAAGTGTGCCAAACCTTAGTCTAAATATAAGCCTTACTTCCGTAAAGCCAGTTTTTTCGCTAAGCGTAATAATGATACCTTTTTATATCTTTAAAGTCAATATACTTTTCGCCATGTTTTTCAATGATTTTGCGGCCTCAAGTGCTCTATAGATACATTTGATATTTGTTCACATGAGTAAAATGTAGTACCACTCCAATAGTTTACACCATTCACCATTTGGGGCACTTCTGTCCCTTCTGATGGGGTTGTTCCCATATAATTGGCAATATCATCTTGTGAATAAGTTGTACCATATAAGTATGTTGAAATCATTTGCACACTGGCAGGTCCACAATACCAACTTTGTTCTTGATGAAACAACGGAACCGGCAAATACCTTTGCTCAGTAGTATAAGAACGTAATCCTATTTGTCCATAACTATAGTTTATTTGCTGTTTCTTCAGGTGGATTTCCGAAACCATTCATTCCTTCACCATCCGCATAAACAGACATTGTTAAACACATTGTAGTACAAGCAGCAATTATTGCAGATAAAATTATTCTCTTCTTCATCATTTATTCTCCCAATATATACTTATCGATCCAAATCATATGCTCCTTGTAATCTGCCCAATACACATAAATTTGATTATCTATATTAGATATTGTAGGAAATACAACCCCTTTGATCTTGCCATTCGTATATTGATAGTTCGTTAACACTCCCTCATTATACCTCACCACATTTTTATTATTAGTATGGAAAACACCGTTTCCAATGCTCGTAACCCGGTTGAATAGGTGATTGAATCTGTCTTTCTTCTCACCGTTTTTATCTAACAGAAAAGCTTCTGAACGCTTCGCATCGGAAGTGATATATTCATCCCCTTTTGACCATACGACTTTGCCAACCGGAAAATCGACTTCGATCTGTATCAATTTCTCTTCATCAGCATTCCAATCGCAGATAATATTTTTGCCGTTTTCTTCAATACCGTACGTCAGATGATGTTCAGATATTTCCAAGGTATAATCGGGAACATCCTTTACTGAGGCAAAGTGTTCCGTCAAAACCCGATCTTCTCCTGTTTTAAGATCAATTTTTTTCAAAGCAGTCCATACACCTTTATCTTCTCTGTTGGTAGCATAGGAAAGATAAAAAATATCGGTACCTATCTGCTTGAAAATCGGAATCTGAAATTCGTTGTCGATCTGATTTCTTTCAATCTGCTTTGTTTCGTCTCCATTTTTATAGATCACTTCGTAGAAGCCGCAATTAAATGTTGACGCAAGAATCACATTATCATCAGCCACATAATCCCATATCCGTAAATCTTCATCAACAAATGAAGCTATTTCATGGTAGCTGCCATCGACTAAACTGATATATCCGATTGAATTTGTAAAAAAGCTTGTTGTACTATTAGCAGAAATTCTCTCTAAAGAAATGTATGCTTTATCATCTTCTACCCGATGAAATTCGGAACTATCACTTTCTCCGTCATTATATGTAAATTCTTCTTGAAGTATCAGGTTCTTTTTTTCTTCCTGAACTTCAAATTTATCCACGTTTGATACAGAAGTGTTTGTACACCCACCAATAAATAATATGGCACAACACAAAGAAGCTATGAAAAAAGGTTTTCTCATAAACGGACTCCTCCTATCCACTATAGAAATCAAATTTATGATCTGTTTAAACTCCTGTCTTGTACCTTGCAACACATAAATTATGAATATGCTTGGCTTTCATATAATGCGTCTCTTTTCGCATTTCTTTTACAATTTCATCATACGAATTTCAATAGAAATTACAACTTCTAACATTTTCACAAAAATTTGTTATAATAATTCTATTGTAGAAAACAACGTTCTGAAATATCCTCTTATCTTGGAATATTTTTTTATTTTGTTTTAAGTTTAATTCCCTTCCGGAATCGTTAACTTTACTTTTGCTGTTTTTCCATCGATGCCGCTTTTCTTTAATGCTTCCAGAAACTCATTTGCATCTTTATATGTCAGAAATTGAAATGGGCAGCCTTCGCTGTCCACCAATACTGTCCCTTCATCATTCATAATCTCATAACCGTCTATAATCAAATTACTATGTAAATCCATCATCTATCCCCTCTTTCCAACAAGTAGCACATTTAATCACCTTGCCTGCTGCTTTCTTACAATTTTTATCTGATATAATAATCCCGGAGGTGGGTTTATGACCTCTGATAAGGATATATCATCAGTAACTTGTATCAACTTACAATATGAATTTAGAGAATATTATTTCTCTTATTCTGTTGTACCTGATAGTTAGAGAATTAAAATCTACTCCTAAAGAGTAAAATTTGATTCTTGGGTTACTGATGATGAAAAAAGAGGAGTTCGCTACTCCTCTTTTCCTTTGGGCTTTCAGTAACCCATATCAACTTACATCTACAGTATAACGAACTTCATTATTTTTTTCAAATGCCCTACACTATTTTCGTGCAGAGTTTCAGAATCTCCTGGTTTCGACCTCCCTTCCATATAATTCCCACACAAAAAGTTCATTCTTATATCATGGAATATCGTTGCTATATGTATTATAGTAATAGAAAGTCCGATATGTATTTTAATATTGCTTTTTATTCAAGGAGGTTCCAATGGCAAACAAAGTATGTGATTTCTGCCTAAGTGAAGGAAAAGGTCTTTTTAACCAGCCTAAGAAAATAGAAGATGGTCATTACATCTGTAAAGACTGTCGTTCCATATTAACTTCTTACAATCTTCCTCTCAAGTATGATATCTTCCAGATACTCGTTACGGCACAAGAGAATATGCGCGATATGATTATGGAATCCTACATCAAGAATCATAATATTGATGAAATGATGGCGAAGTTCTATCCTGTCGACGATATGCCACTGCACCCTGGGGAACATTGTATTTCTAAGGTCAAGGCATACCAAACAGTCACAAAGGATTCCATCCCTTATACACGTGCTGTTTCAAAAATAGCTGAGATTTCTAAATCCACCATTCAAAATATCGTCGATTCCACAACACGTACCAACTCTCATAAAGTAGAAGGCATTCTCTATGAAACAGATGTAGCGTTCTACTTCTTATCCCCAAACTATGTTAACTGCCACCGTTTGGGATATGCATTACGCAATCGTAGCGACACAGATCGTATTAACGTTGTTACGCCAACTGCACGTTACACATACATGCTAGAAAACTCTGATTTAATTTTCATGCGTGAACGCTTCTATCAGAAATTAAACGCTGCTAGGAACAAAAAAGATACACACTTAATCTATATGTCAGATGATAACCTCATTCGTATTACGCCTGGTGTATACGATATTCCAAAGAGCTTACGCCCTGGCAAGTATGTTGTTACCGCAATTCGCGATGCAGGTCTGCACATGAAGGATTCTTTAGGCAGAGTTAAAGACTACTATGAAAACGAAGAAGTCATTGACCTCAGCGATGGTGGTGTATTAGAGTGCACTGGTGAATACGAACTAAAATGGATTAGTCACAAATAAAGGGGCTGTAACGATTAAGTAAATTTTATAGATTTACTTAAGGCGTACAGTCTCTTTTCTTGTGCTGTTTTCATATGTTGATGTAAAACAGTATAAAAGTAGATGTTTTATATCTATTTTGGACGCACTAAAAGCAACCTGTCCTATAGGAAGTTGTTTTAGGATAGTATCATTCTCATCTTCTTTTGGTGATATTTCATCAGATTGAATCCCATACAGATCAAATAGAGCTCGTTTTCCACATTCTCCATTCCTCTTCTATGGATTCTGTTATATTGCCAATCATTCTTGATGATCCTAAATATTCCTTCAGCCTGTATGCATCTCTGTTGTCTTAGTTGTATTCCTGCTTCACTGTCCAAGAGTTCCTTCACATGTGCCTTCAGTTCATCGAGTACTCGATTGATACGCACCACTCGTTTCTTGGCTTTCGTACAGTCCTTTTTGAGTGGACATCTGTTACATGTCTTGCATTCCCACACCTGTGTTATGCATGGATAGTCAGTCTTTGTATTCGCAATTAACTTGATATGCACAGTATCATAGCCTGAAGTTCATCCTTGCTTTTCCAGCATACGGTTATTGATATTTCTTGTGTTTGGATCTAGAGTACCTCCGTCAGTTGACATATCCAGAACTGCAAGTGGAACGTTAAACGTTAAATGTTACGTTTGTACTAGTATCTTCAATTGTTAATTGCTTTGTGAATGGATTACCTGCAGTAGCATCATTCTCTAAATCCTTCAATCCTCTACCAGTATATACACTTTCAGAGAAGAAGTTCTTATATGTTAGAAATTCAGAAATAACAGTTAACTTAATTTCAGTTTCTGTAATTGTTCCAGTCGCAATCAGTTCTCTATTTTGTGCAAGTAATGGCAAATCTGTAATTGGCAGATTTCCAAACATCGTTCCAATATTTGTGGGAAGAGTTACTATATCTCCCACATTCATGCATTCTGTGTCAAAGTATAGATATTAAAATCAAACTTCAGAGATGCAAGGGCTAGTAGTAATGCAAAAAACTTTTTGATAATTTCCATTCGCTACCTCCCAGTTTGCACCAATTCAGTTAACCACATAAAAACCGATACGTTGGCATCCTGTCCATAAGGCATCGGATTTAATATTTTTACTCAACTAGCATGCTCAAATTTTAAACATTGCTTAATCAATTCTTAAGAATCAAATATTGTTATATGCATTATATAATTTACAACAAATGAACATCCTTGTTTATCTGGATATTTCTGCGCTCTGTTCTTACAAAAAAGCAAGATGGATCCAATAGTTGAACCCACTTACTTTAAGATTATATCTACAACATATTTATTTACTTGGTAAATCTAAGAATTACCGCTCTAGCTTTAGAACCCTCAAATTTTGTCCAATCTTTATTTACTTCTGATTGTATAGATATCATATCTACAGCATCTAAATACAATAGAATATCCTCCACCACCAAATCTCTATCTTGTTTTAAAGTATATGAAATATTTTGTGTATCAATATCTAGAGACGATACGAATTGGATATGCTTTTCATCTTTGTTATCTCCGCAATAAGAAATATCAATACCTGTTTTTGAAACAGATAGTTTCATTATATTATTGTTATTTACTTCTAAAATCCGGCTTTCTTTCTCAATAAGTTTTCCATTGTCACATTCTGCATATACTATTTCTAGACCTTTTATCCTAGATCCTTCAACAAGATTAAAAGTATATGTATCTATCGAATCTGTCGAGGAATACTCTATTTGATCCGATTCCTTTTTCGATGTAACCTTCTGACCTTCTATATGACATGCGGATAGCAGTACGCAAGAAACCACAAGGAATAATTTAATTAATATTCTAGTCCCACTCACAATTTTACATTTAAAACACTGCATATTATTAACCGTCATAACTACACCTCTCTCATTTTTACCTTACTTTTTAGATATCGGCTTTGCGAGATAAACGATTCCAAATATCAATAGGATGATAAGTAATCTACAGATTATTGCATCCATATATCGTTGTTATCCCTAACGAAAAATTATCTGCTATACCCTTCTTCCCTACAAGTGCAGAAAAATAAACACTCATGTTCTCCCACGCTCCCGTGCCATACGCCTCTTTTGCATCCCAATTCACCTTCATCATATGAGTGACACGCAAAAATACAAGTCTATTATTTCTCAAAAGGAAGTACTACAATAATCTAGTTAACTAGTTAAGAAAATGTCGGAATAGCTATCTATTTCGACATTTTCATTTAATGTAAAATATTTGATTATCCGAAGTAATCACTTCGTTAAGTAATATCAGAAAAACAAAAGGTACCCGAAATTTCGGATACCCTTATATGGCGCCTTAAACGGAGTTCAAAAAGTGAAATAAATCATGTTAAATAAAGGCTTTTATAAATTCATGAATACTTTAATGAATACTTTTGCTACAATTTTCTTATCTTTTTTACTTTCTATTAGCCTTATCAATCATTTCTTTCATCGCATTTCTGATTACGTCTGCTTGAGTTACACCAAGTTTTTGACATGCTTCACGGAACGCTAAAACAAATTCATTTTTGTATGTAGCAGATACTCTCATCATGTTTTCTGCTCGCCACTTTGCATTATATTCTTTCTGATTAAAATCGCCGTTATTTTTTTTTGGCATATTATTGATCCTTTCTATTTCTGAGAAGCAAAACCGTTACAACACTTGCAGTCAAAACAGCAACTATGATATAAATTGGCATACTTGATATTTTATGAAAAACAACCTATAATTCAATTAAGGAGAGGGGCTTTCGCCCCTAGCCGGAATCACATGGTCAGCCACCATGTGATAAATCCAGCAACTACTCCCGACAGGACACCGACGAGGAAATCACGTGCAAGGCGTTTCAACTCATCGGTTTTTATTTTGTTTTTCATCTTACCTCCTTTCCACATATATAATAACACAATGACGGCACTGTGTAAAGTGCTTTTTACGAAATTTTTTATTTTTTTGTATAAAAAAAAACGAGCCTACCCTCGCAATGAGAGTAGGCTTTCAATTACTTCATATCTTCTTCGGCTTTTGCTTCATTGTATTGTTTGGTTGATACATGCAGCAACGCACCCAAGAACGCATCAATTGCCATGATTGTACCACTTACTTGCTGTGGATAAGGCAAACCCCACAAACCAGCAAGCGCCAAGTATAATACAGATAAAGCAGGTAATACAGTTAAAGCAATTTCCTTTAGTACGTCATAAGTCTTGTTGTTTTTAATAAGCATTTTCTTTTCCTCCTATATTTTATGTCGTAAATAACTGACGATTGCATCACTTGCAGATCTAATCGCATCCGCGTCACCGTTTGCGAGGGCGGCTACCTGAGCCAGTAATAGTCGGCTCATTTCTTTTAGGTCTGTAAGTTGTTCTGACATATCTTCAATGTCAGCTTCTAGTTTCGATATTCTTTTGTCGTGGTCTGCTAATCTTGCGTTCTGTTCATCTTCGGGTTTTTTAAACTTTAATGACCATTTTTCTAAAATTGCCACAGCACCGCCAACAGTAATGATCAACCCACACGACCACATGATGAACGCAAGAAACATTTCAAAATCTAAATTTGGCATTTTGTCCCCGCCTATCTAACACGAATTGTTTTGCCTGGATAAATCAGATCCGGATTAGCAATACCATTAACTTCAGCAAGCCATTGCCAAGAAACACCATGTTCCGCTCCAATTCCTGATAGCGTGTCACCGTCTTGTATTGTGTAATATTCTTCGCCGCTTGTATTAGCAACAGGTTCACCATCGATAACGATTTCTTGCCCAGCATAGATTTTATTAGGGTCAGCAATGCCGTTAATTTCTGCTAGGTGTTGGTAAGTCGTTCCAAATCTAGCGGCAATGCCTGATAGAGTATCGCCGTACTGTGCCACATAAACGTTGGATGATGTTGCTGCCGGGGATTGTGCAGGTGATGGAACATATTCCGTTGGTCTATCTGCGGATGCGCCAATGCGATAGATTGATGGGTCAACGAAGATAACATTTTCATCTAATGTTCCATAGTTGCTAGTGTATTGCTGAATTGTTCCGTATGCTGAAGTATCTACCGTATGACTTCCATCATTGTTTCCCCAAGCCGCTACCCATTTATCATATGGATCACATTCAGGCGCTAGATAGCCAAGCCATGACAGTGAAGTGTAAATTCCAGTGTAATATCCGGCTGAAGCAATAACGTCGCAGAATGCACGTGACATTGGAGCAATGTTATCGTGTGTAATATATATGCCGTTATTAACTTTGTAGTGGTCTGCGTCCTCCATATCAAGCCAAACACCTAAACCAATATCAACGCCGCTAATAATGGATAAGAATCGTTGTGCTTCTTCAATTGCTTGTGCAACATTAAGTGCGTAAGAGTAAAAGTACACGCCGATTGTAATTCCTAATCTTTGACACTCCGCGACGTGTCTGCGGAATGAATAATCTTCACGACTTGCTACGCCAGCGCGCAGAATTGCATATCCACCAGCATATGGTGTGAAGTCAAAATTTGGTTGATGTTCGCTGACATCAGGTACGTTATAAATTCTCATTTTTCTTTGTTCCCCTTCCTATTTTTCATCTGCATAGCAGATGTTCTTTGCTTTGCAATATACATCTACATATGTTTCGTTCTTGTCGCCATTATGAGTCACCTCGCAATAATCTGCTTGTCCATTTGCAGACGACTTTAAAACGTTAGTGCTGACAAGAGCTTTCCAGTTTTGAAGAGTCTTACAAAACCAAACAACAAAACATTCTTCCGGTTTAACCTCAACAAGATTTACTTCTGACATTGCCTTTGCTGCTAATTCTTTTGCTTTTTCAATCATTTTCTTTTTCCTCTTTTCTATCTAAAAAGGCGGCCGCATTGGTCGCCTTAATAGCAATATATTTTTTATTTGACATAAATATCAATTTTATCAGCTGCCGTTAAAATAGAATTTTGAAGCACATAGTCATTTCCGTTATCGACTCCGTTATAAAATCTGAAGAAATGATCAGATGCTTGCCCATTTCCACCTACCCAAAAATCATAATATCCTTTATTTGGAACAGAAATAATTAAGCTACTTTTAACTGCGTATGATGGGCCGGTAGATGTATATGTAGCTAATATTTCCTTTTTCCCTTTAGGAATAGTTATGCGAACTGTGCCGGGCATTAGCGTTCCGATATATTCGTAATAAACACTACCACTCGGCTGTGATTGTGTTGCTCCTACTGCGTCATCAAGTGCCTTTAGATCTTGTGCAATTGTATTGCTCGCCTTTATTACTTTTCCGTTTTGCTTCGTTCCTATTTTATCAAATATTTCACTATCCTTTTTTCGCAAATCAGATATCACATTTTCAGTCTCAGTTTTGTTTTTTGTAGTATCTTCTTTAAACTTTGTGAGATCTGTGCTCAATTTTTGCACATCCGTTGCAATTTGTGAAATACCGTTTTTAATCGTGGTCGTATCCGCCGCTAATGCATCAGCAGTAGTTTTTGCTTCTCCGGCATGTTTTTTTGATAATGCCGCTTGTTCCGTAGAGGTTTTTACAGCAGCTGCAGCTTCTGAAATTGCCTGCTGAAAGATTGCGATTTCAGAATCGGAAACAATCCCATCTGCTCCAGGTTTTTCTTCAACATAAACATTGAAGTTATATGTTCCGTGCGTACCACCATCAAATGTGATTTCATACTTGCTGATTCCAATTGCCGCCGTCATCTGTTCAGTTTCCGTGATACATACACGACCATTTTCATCAATTGTACCTGCAAGCGCTATGATCTTATTATCAGGCTTTATTCCAATGATTGATGCGTCTGTAGGAACGATTTTAATCCCGTTTTCATCATACAAAGTAAAGCGCCACACTTCACCTTTATCATATTGATTCGCATTGATGATACGTTGTATCGTCGAATTTGGAATAATACATATTTCAAAATCTCTAATAATCATGCTTAATCCTCCTAATAGATAACACTTCCCTGTTTCCCTTTAATTGCAACTGTTCCATCAGGTCCTATCGATATAAAACCATTACCAGCATCGTTTCCAATTGTTATTGACCCATCAGGTGTCGTTTGAATTAATGGATTTGTTTTATGACCGTTTTTAAATATTGCAAAAACATCTGTATCGATAACAAATCTACCCTTTGAGCCGGTAAAACGTAGTCCATAGTCAGGATCATAGTAAGCTTTGACACCATCCGCTTCATCACCAAAAAATATCACCGGAGATTTAATAGTTCCGCCAGTAATTTGTGATCCAATAATCTTAATCGCATTGATTGTTCCTGACGCAATATAATCTGCAACAAATTTTCCATCAAGTGTCCATGCAGATTTGAACGGTCCATTGTATCCACTCGAACTGAATCCAATACCGTTCATATTGATCCGTAATACATACTTTGCCTTTGCTTTATCAGAATTATCCATGATAAGAATTTCATTTGGTTGACCGACTTCGTTTCGGTTTATCACCACATTTCCGCCATCACCGCCGGTGATTAATTCTGTTGCATGATTGATCGCATCTTCCAAGAAAGAATGTACGCCTTTAACCTTCTTTTCTGCTGCTTCTTCCGCCTTTTGATTGACTACATCGCCAAGTTTCGCTTTTGCGTTACCGATTTCGATTTTTTTGTATCTTCCGGTAATGCAGTCATATTCCGTTTTGACGACCTTTGCAGATGCATCAATCTGTAGTGTCGGATATGATATTGTGACGATATCGCCAAGTCCAACACGCTCCAGTATTGCTACATTTTTATATTCTTCCGTCTGCCACAGCGGCACAAATTCAATCGAGTAATTCGAGGCCGGAATGCCTACATTATTTGTCTTGATATAACTCGTAGCATCCTGATTCAACTGTTCTTTTGTCGGTGTTTCCGGATAATCACTCGACTTATCTAAGATAAAGATATTTTCTCTTGGATAGTTTTGGTGATTTTCTGCATATTGCACATCACCATAGATATTCACATCATCTTTTGTGCAAAATGCAAGAACACCTGTATAGGTGCTTTCGATTGTTTCTTCAAGTTCCAATCCCGTCAGATTCTTGCCATATTGTATCAATACACCATCATCTCTGCCGCGATGTGCATGCAGATATACATTCGTCCCGTTATATTCATATTCACCGCCGAATACATCGAGAACACTCCCTTGTACGCCTCCTAACAGTGACAGCAAGGTCATCGGCTCCGCCTGTTCATAAACGCTCTTCGCATTAACTATATCCGTCTGAAAAGTAAATGCATGTTCCAACATCGAATTACGCTTCAGACCGTCCAAAACCGCTGAAACGCCTGTTGCCTTGAATGGCTTGACTGGAATTCCCTTTAAATCAAATGCAATGTGTTCTGCATACACTTCGCATGCATTATCCATCAATTTTTTCACTGTCAATATTCTAAATGGCTGTGGTTCATCACCTTCACGCGGTTCCGCTAGAATGATACGCGATTGCGTCAACTCAGGATAAAGTGCTGCATTTAAAGGATATTTTAAAATCAAAGAAAAAGAACCGTTTAGTTCTTCAGTAACGATGCATTCCGTGCAATCTATCAATTGGCCAATACCATTAGTTTTAAATTCAGTTTCATTTTTTTTATATAAAATAATCATAATGTCCACCACCTTGGTTTAATTTCTACCTTTGTTATCCCATCACCTAATCCGATTTGATTTTCACCGGGAATCAATACAATCTTTTTATTGATACGACTGATGTTCCCGTTTCGGCTTTCGATACCCTCGAAGGCAGCGGAAATTTCTGTGTCGATATCTATATACTTCTTTCCGGAACGATTGATCGTAATCTCATCATTCCCGATACGCACAATCCCTTTGCCATATATCCTAATTAAAGGGCTTGCCGCAAAACTTGTAGGATTTAAAATACTTCCGGATTTTGTAAATTCAACGGTGTTTTCTCCTGATTTCAGGAATGATGCCGGCTTGAAATCGAATTCAACATCACAACTTGCCATATTTCGGAATATAGAAAACTCAATCGAATTGATCACACGTGCCATTCTATAGACCTCTGTATCGTATGTATCTTCAAAACGATGATACCCCGAATCGGAAAGCAACCATGCTTTGATTGCTTTCGTTTTCGTTGCAAGATCGCCATTCATGACGACGATACGATATTTCTTTTGAAAATTATCATACGTTCCATCTGCATAATGCAGTTTCCCATTTTTCCCCGGCACCGTAAAATCGGAGATGCGCGGAGCTGGCGCATTGTATTCTTCTTTACTTGATACGACTGCACCAAAATTGCGGTTAGATCTGCCGTTATAAATAATCATTTGTCTCATCGCCCTCGTTGCATCTCCTTTCTAATCTTTTCAATCACCATATTTGCGATTGCGTTATTATCTTGTCCCGGCAATGTCTGAATAGTGATATAGTTCGTAACTTGTCCGCCACCAGCTAATTCCTTCAGCTTCGCTTCAGATAATACAACTTCCCTGCCTGCTTCGCCGCCGCCAAGTAATTTATCACCCATGCTACCGAAGATAGTTGCACCGCTCAAAAGTAGTGGTTGCTGCATCGCCTTTGCATACCAATTCACGCCAATCTTAGGTAAGCCACCTTTCAACCAATCAAGAGGGTTGATGCTTCCACTGATTGAAAAATGCGGCAATGGAATATGCGGCCACCTGAATTCAAAGTTAAACAATCCTTTGATTGTATCGATTGCGCCCGTGAAGATACCGACAATTCCACTCCAAATATCAGAAGCACCATTTTTGATACCATTCCACCTGTCTCCGAACCAATCAACGACACCGCTCCATGCATTCCCAATCGCATTTCGGGCATTGGTCACAGCACCGCTGATCTTGCTCCATATATCCTCAGTAACGTTGCATATCGTATCCCAATTCGCCGCAAGAGCGACTCCGATTGCAATCAATGCTGCAATTGCCGCAATAACGATTCCGACTGGACTTGCAACTGCGCCAAGAACTGCAATAACATTCCCAAACAAAACAATTGCATTACCGACAATTACTAATAATGGTCCTACTGCCGCAATGATTAATGCAATCGTAATAATAACTTTCTGCATCCCAGGATCAAGAGATTCCCATGCATTTTTCAAACCCATCAAAAAATTTGACAGTTTTTCCAAAATAGGCAGTAACAACTCCATCAACGTTCCACCGAGTTCAGAGCCAACGACCTTTGCTTTGTTCATCATCACGTTAAATTTATCGATTGGATCCTGCATTCCCTCAAATGTATTGTCCAAATTTCCGCCAGCATCAGCTATTGCTGCACCCAAATCCGAAAAATTTAATGTTCCATTTTTGACCGCGCCGTATATCTGATCGCCTGATTTCCCAAATAAATCATAGGATGCCTTTAATCCGTCAATGCCTTCTTTTTGTCCCAAGATCGTTTGTTGCAGATCTTCCAGTGCCTGATTCAACGGTATGCCATCCTGCACAGCATTTTTCAGTGCCTTGCGCAATCCGTTCATAACCGTTTCGGAGTTTGCACCTGATGTTTCAAGTTGTCCCATCAATGATACGGATTGTTCAATATTAAGTCCCATTTCTTGGAACGCTGTGCCGTTTTGAATCAATCCGGACAATAAAGCATCCATTGATGCTCCGGTCTGTTGACCAACAAGATTCAATCGATCAAGCAAGGTGCCGGCAGATTCAGAGCCTAATCCAAATGCCGATAATGCCTTTTGCGTTTCATCGATAGATGACGAAACATCTAGTTGATTGATTTTTGCAAATTTAATAAACTTTGTCGATAGATCTTCCAGCGCTTGGCCGGTCAAGCCAAACCGTGTGTTAACTTCTCCGACCGCTGCGCCGGCAATATCGAAACTGGTAGGAATCTGTGAAGCAATGTTCGTCACCATTCCTTCCATTTCTTTTAGGTTCTGACCGGTTGCTCCGGTCTTTGCACGTACCGTATCAAATCCGACATCAACTTCTTTAAACGCCGCTATTGCCGCAGCGCCAACTCCGACGATTGGTGCTGTAACATTCTTAGACATGCTTGCGCCAACATCCTTGATGCCCGATCCAAGATCCTTCACTTTATCGCCGGCAACCTGCATCTGTTGTTTAAAAACAGAGCCGAAATCCTTGGCCTGTTTTTCCAAATATTTAAGACTGTTCGTCGCATCTGCAATCTCTCTTTCAAGAGCCTGCATCTGCTGTTTATTTTCTTCCGATGGGTCTGCCTTTTTTAACTGTTCATACGCTTCTTTCGTCTCTTTTAACTTATCTTTTGTTGCCGCGATTGATGTTTTTAAAAGGTCCTGTTTCTGTTTCAACAGGGTTACGTTACCCGGATCTATTTTCAACAATCGATTGACATCTTTCAAAGATGACTGCGTATCTTTTAAAGTCGAATTTGCCTTTTTCAATGCTTCGGATAACTTCGTGGTATTCCCATCTATTTCAATTGTGATTCCTTTGATTCTGTCTGCCATTTTTTCCTCCTAAAAGTTATCCATATCTTCCTGTGTTGCCAAAACAGGATATTCATAATCATCGTTTGCTTGTTCTACCGCCATATCCATAACAGCGCCAAGATCCAAAACATCTAAATCTTCAAGCGTTAATCCAAGTTGTTTGCATCGTAAAAGTATTAATGCCGACGTGATCTCGCGGTCCGTCGGCTTTGGGAGTTTTTTGCTTCTACACTCAATTTTTGCGAATCTGCCCAAAGTGCAACAACCTGCGGCATTACTTCTTCTATTGGAAATATTTCAAATGTATCGAGCCATTCGAGCGGATCATCTGCAATCGTTGAATTTGCTTGTTTTGCCAACGTGTATGATAGATTTAAAAATATTTCAAGCACGCCGGAAGGAATATCCCGTTTGGATTTCTTCATTGCTTTATCGATCGTATTCATATCTGCAATTAGATCGGAATGAAATTTATTTCTATAGCGAATGATCGTGCTTGCCGTCGCTTTCAGCTTCACTTCTTTTCCATCAATTAAAATACTGCGTTCCATTTGCACCTCCTGAATAGTTTGAAAAAGGCAGTCGCATTACGCTTCTGCCTTTTCGTAAACTTTTTCAAACCACGTTTTATATTTTTCCTCTTTATCTGATGTAATCGTTGCTTTGATGCTGTCATCTGTTTCACGCGGCATCACAGTTATTTTGACCGTATCATGCACAGGTGATGTGGACTTCTGTTTTGTTGAAGTCGATAACGAAGGGCGTGAGAACTTAACTCTATATAAAGCAACTCTCTTACCCTTTATAGTTGGATCTCCACTAACTTTAAATTCATACATTAATGCAAATTCTTTCGCTACATCTGTCGCTTTTTCCAAGATTGCACCGTCCGTATTTTTTTCATGGCCAAACATCATAGTTAGAATTTCATCATCAAGCATCTCCACTTCAAGATTCCCTTCATATCCGTTGTTCGTATCTTCTTTATACCAAATGACATCATCCGCATACTCTTCAGACTCTTCACCACTTGCATCTAACGTGATACTGACTGCACCTGTAATTTTTTTTGGTGTATCATATGTATATTTACCTTCCGTCGATTTCACTTCGGCAATATGTAAATTTTTAATTCCGTATTTAATTCTACCCATCAATAACTACCTCACTTTCATACAATACTTCATACATTTCTTCACTTGCCAGATTCTGCTCGCTTCGCACATATGGAATTTCCGCTGCTCGTAGTTTCTCTTCTACGATGTCTTCAACTTTAAAGTCCTTGTGTTTGGAGTACAATTCAATGTTTATACTTCTGATTTTGGTGTAATTCTTATCATCAGCATATTCATCATTCGATGACGGAAACCAATACAGAAGATAAGGTAATTCAGGAGCAGCTTTCTCGGGGAACGAATAATAAGCGCATTTTTCTGCACCTAATATACTCTCCATCATTTTTTTCAATTCGACGGAATTCATCGCGATAACTCCTCCTTTAATTTTCTTATCACTTCTTTCTGTGCCCAATCGTTGACATCTGCAATATGTGGATACGCACCCACACGCCCACCGCCTGCTTTAGCATGTCCAAATTCCAACAAGTGAGTGATTTGATACTTTTTCTTATTGTGCACTACAGATTTTACTTGTGTGCGCCCTGTTTCGACTTTTGCTGTCCAGCCTCTATTGTATTCGCCGGTCCTGCTTTTAAATGAGCCGCCGTGTTTTAATTTTTTCGTTGCGTCCTTTGCAACGTCAGGAACTACTTTTTCAAGGCACCTGCTTGCCTTATCACCATATTCATCAAGTATCGCATTGATTTCAGATGACAAACTTCCTGGTAATATATTCTTACTCATTGCCTTTCCTCAGCTCCGTATATAATTCGATATCATCATCTTTTTCATACGTTCGATATACGGTGTATCTTTTATTTTTAAATTCAATGACTTCTTCATCGTTATAGTCATATTTAAACAATGTGAATTTTTTCTGCGGTTTCAAACCGTTCAATCCTCCGTTGAAGAACTCACTTTGTGACGCTGAATCAGCAGAGCAGAATATCTGTTTTTTCGTTTCCATAGTTTCAAAAACACCGTTATCGTTTTTGATATACGATGAAGAAATTAAAAAAAGAACCTCTGATTTATCCATAATTACCTCTAAAATTTCGTATAGTCTGCCGACATGCCTAATTGCATCTTTTGCTCATCATACGATTTTTTCAGACGTTCATAGTCATTAGGTTGACCGAAATTTAATCTAACATAAGTGATGATTGCGTGCTCGATGATTGATGGCAGCGGTTCTTTTTTCAAAATTTCCGGTGAAACGCCGGCAACAAGCAAGTCTTGATATGCCGCAGCTGCAAGCATGGCCAATTCTTCATCAAATGCATCTGTGGTAATCCTAAGACTCAGTTTAATTTTATCTAAGTTCATCTCTCGCTCCTTTTACAAATGAAAAGGAGCGGTAAAACCGCTCCTCAATTTTATTACGCTTGTGTAATTAATTGCATTCCATGGAACACTACTAAGTCAGCGTTAGCCGTCTGCAATCCACGCACACCAATAACGTTCTTCTTGAAGAATTCGCCACTTTCATCAGTGCTAATTTCATAGTTATCCCACATAGGCATATCAATTGTCATCGGCTGGCCAAACAATTGTGTTCCCTTAGTTAACTGATCAAGGATACGGAAGCGTGTAATTGTACCACCTTCTTTGATTGTTCCAGAAGTAGTTGTATCTGCGTCAAATGAGATTTCATACACAGCCTTCTTGTCTGTTGTTCCACGAACCTTACCAAGTGTCGCTAAGTCTTCCTGTGCGATGTATAAGCAAACTGAACCCTTATTTTTAACTGCACGGAATCCTAATACTAGATTACGTAGATAATCTTGATCTAAAGCTACTGCTGTACGCTTTTCTGTTAATGCAGATGCCTTAATTGCAGCAACAATCTTATCAGAACCCTTTGCACGTAGTGCAGATAATGCAGATGTATCAACTGCGTTCATGTAGTTAACTGGTGTCATTTTCTTAACTTGCTTAGAAACAGTATCAAATACAGCCCATTCAGCTGGTGCAATCTTAACTGTATCAAATGTAGCAGCAGTACCGGCTACATCTGAACCGTCCACAACATCTGCTGCTGCAGCATTTGTCTTTTGATATCCTACTTCCCATGTTCCATTTCCTGTTAATTCGATTGCATTAACATCGTCAACAATATCAGATGCAACTTCAGCTAATCCATTAACGCCTCCAGCTGCTGCCGGCTTTGCAATCTTACCAGTGCTCAAAATAGCACGCTTTTCCATACGACCTGTTTTGACAAATTCATTAGCACGCTTTTCAACTTCATTTAAGTTTGTTTCTGTTGTTCTCTTTTCCACGATTACACCTTCTCCATTTGCAACTTTTTGAATTAATGCTTGACGCTGTTCAATTGATTTTTTCAATACGTTTTTTCTTTCTTCTAATTGAGTAACCTCTGAATCCAAAGCTTCAATATCTGCGTTTTCATTTTCTAATTCTGCTTTGATTTCTGACATTCTCTTTTCAATTTCATCAAAATTCATCTCGTTGATTTCCATTTATTTGTCCTCCATTTCTGACATCTTCAATTTCAACTTTAATCTTGCTTTTCTTCGTTCTTTTTCTTGCACTTTAAGTCTCTCCGCTTTAATTTCCGCAATCACTCCGTTGCCAAAATTTCGTGCCGAAATATCAGTACCATCATTTGCTGGGATTGATACTGCCGAAACATCGTACAGTTTCCCAATTTTTGTGATAGTACGTAGAACCGTAGTTATTCCACTCTCGCGATCTTCTGTAACCTCTCGCTTATCTTCTATTACAGTAAATGCAATAGACATTCTATCAATTAAGCCGCTCTTTACATCTGCGTACAAATCTGGTCCACCAGATGATTTATTTAAATCAGCCCTGGTAAAAAGTCCGATATTATCTGGACCAACTTCTAACGTATTGTTTCTTGTACGTGCAAACACTCTACCAGCATGATCGAATTGCATAATTACATCTGACATATCACATTCTGCAAATGCATTTCTATCAATTTGTTCATACACTTCATAGTCAGAGTCCTTATATAAAAGGTACGGTTCGTTAAACGTGCATGCATGTCCTTCAACAATCAGCTTTTCATTTTCACTATCAATCGTTCTAAATTCAGGGCGCATGTCGTTACGCCGGATTTGTCTTCCTTCGCTAATCTTATCTAAAATTGTTTTACTCATTTTTTTCACCTTCCTCAGATTTTTCACCTGCAAAATAATATTCACCTCTGATTGGTGCATGTTGTCCAGCACCATCCGGCAGCGGTCCCCAGTTGAACAGCTCTCTTATCTCGTCGATCATGATTGCACCACGATCGCCAAGTTCTTTCGCCATCGAAACTTTTGCACCAATTGACATATATTGAAGGCGATTTGCAACAGCAGCAAAATAAGAACCATTCGATTGTTCAAATGGTGTATACATCCATTTAGTTATTACTTCTGACAGTTGTATTGCCATCGGTTCAATAGCACCATTAAAAAAGGCGTCTAATTCATCGCCTGTTGCTGAGTTATTTAATATTTTTTCATTGACCCCATAATAGAATGTTACATTCTTCTGAATTAATTCACGTTCAGCAGAACTTGGATTGTATACATTTGGCGTAATCTGTTTAACATTACTATACGTGTTAGGAAATAGTAGTAACCCACCACCATCACCAGATAGATTTTCTTCTGTAAATCGCTTACGTTCTTTAGCTAAATCTTCTGTTTTAGTGAAGTTAGTAACATTCGCCATAAAACGATATGTGCTGGCATTTTTAACAGCCTCTTCAATCCCTTGATTTTGAATATTAATCAGACTCATTGTTGCATTAAGTGCTGTGTTCGATTCTCCGAAATAATCGTTCTTGTATTGGAATTTTGTCAAAATCCCAATATTTGAAAGTTCTTCTGCAGCCGCTTGTCCATTTGCAAAAATAAAACGAATCCACGGAACTTTATTTGCAACAACAAGTTCATAGCGCTCTGGCAAGAATGTAATCATACCAACTCTTTGCATGTTTTTATCATATACCGGAACAATAAAAGCCGTGTTTTGCATGTCTAAAATTGTATTTAGACGATAGATAAATTGATACCATGTCTGTATGGTGTTCGGTGCTTGCTTCAATTTCGTTACAAGCTTACTCTGTGCCGAACCATAGAAACACGGTTTTAACTTTGCAATATGCCTAGAACGTGCATCAATGGCAGTTCTGACCAATTCAGACTCATATAGTTCTCCATTCCACGTTCTAAACGTAGGAGTATACGCTGACAGAGTTTGAAAATAATTGTCAGCTCTGATCTTCTGTTTTATCTTCGGAAATAAAATATCAAATAGCCCCATTAGTCCTCCTATTCATTTTTCAGTTGCACGCCAATTTCCTCATTCCATTTCTGACGCACACACATTGCATCTAAAAAAGCAGCCATCCCATCTATATGCGCACGCTGCTCTAATTTAATTAATTTAACTCGATTTGTTTCAGTGTTAGCTTTAATTGCAGAATCAAGAAAGTGTATCTTCAATAGATCGTTTTTGCCTATCTTGATAGTTCCATCCTTCATTAGTCCTTCAACTTCTCTAATGACCGGTGTAAGATTCTCGCCCTGATACACATCATCCATATGGAATCCATATTGTTTCATTTCGTTGACTAAATATTGTGATGAATATCTATCATAACCAACTTTCAGCGGATAAATCTGATACTCTTCAATTAACTTCTTAAACCAGTTAAAACAGTCTGTATAATCTATAAAGTTCTGACCGGATTCCGATAGCAATCCACGTTGAATATATGTTCTATATGGCAATCCATCTCTAGCACTTGCTTCATCAATCTTTTCTGCTGGTAAGAAGAACTTCGAGAACACATATAATTTTCCGTTTTTCTCGATAACAATATTGCATGCTGTTAAGTCAGTTGTTTGAGATAAGTCTATTCCACCAACACAATAGCATCCTCTGAAATCTTCTAACTTCAATTCTTCGCATATTGTCTTATCAATCGTTTCTGTAGATAGCCAAGCTTGCGAAGAGTTCTGTTTAATATTGCAATACTTCGTTATAAACTCCGCTTTCTTCGTTAATGACTCCATTGCCGTATCGATTTGGTCCAATATAAATTGCACCGAAACAGAAACACCAAGTCCAGGAAGACTCTTTCTTAATTCGTTAATATCATTCCATTTTTCTATATCATCAATCATATACAGAACAGGGAGCAATCTCTTTTCACGCGAATTTCCAAGAAGGAAACTCGTACCACGTTTGATTAACTCATCATACGGTCCATCATTGACATATCCTGAACTTGAAATTGATAACGTAATAGGTTCGTTTCGAGAACCTGTGCCGGACACCATAACCTCATACTGTTTAGAACCTCTATTAGCTGGCCAAGATGACATTTCATCCATGACTGTCAGCATCGGATTATATCCATCTGCTTTTTTCTCATTAAATGCAATCTTTTTAATAGATGTGTTAGATCGTTCTATATATAGGTCCGATTTTCTCGGATAAGTCATATTACTAAAAACAGGAGTTTTATCAACTGTAAATTTAAAAGCAGAATAAACCAAATCGCTTTGATCTAACTTTGGAGCAACGCAATAGATTTCACTTCCGAACTCTCCATCAGCATATGCTTCGTACGCAATAATTGCTGCCGCAAGTAATGTCTTACCCTGTTTTCTTCCGATAACTAAAATAATTTCACGAAACTGTCGATATCCATCTTTATCTAAAATTCCGTATAGAACAGAAATGAATGCCTTTTGCCATAAATCCAATTTAAGAAATCCTGGTGCTAGTTTCCCTTTATTATGTCGGCAAAATTTTTCGATAAAACGTATCGCATTATTAGCTTTTTTCTGGCTAAAAATGTATGTTCCATCTTCAATTCTTTCAACAATTAGTTTATAAAGTAGTCTAATCCAGACTCCAACAAGGATACTTCCATCACATATTCCCTGCCAATATTCGAGAATAAAGTTATTCATTTGCAGCCTTGATAAACTCGTCTAATTCATTTTTAGTTTGATCAGGAGGACATAGATCATTCAGTTGTTTTATAATAGCTTGATAGCTTTTATTTGTTGCTGTATATGTCCGTGATGCCGGTCTCTCTCGCTCATACGGTTCAGCATCTTTCCCCTGGCAAAACAGCTCTGTTTCGCCATTTTCTTGAATATCCTTCCAAAGTTCTTCAAGTCGAATACGCAATCGTGCAGCTTCAACAATAAGTCCTTGAACAATTGCAAATTGATTTTTTGGGAGAGTTTTATAAATCTTATTTAATCGACTTATTTCCGACTTTTCAGTCATCTCTTTTTTCTTTGCCATTTTGTCTCCTTTCTTTCCTAATTAATCTAAATTAGGAGGGGGGTTACACACACATGAGAGCTAAATTTTAGAGTCAACTCCTCGGTCTTCATGCCCCTCTATTTTTGCATAGCATAGGGGGGAGTATTTCGACAGAGCCGTCAGCTTTGACACTGTATCTTCTAGATCTAGCAGACGCATTGTGCCTAGCTTCATGGCAACTCTTGCATAATGTTATTAAGTTATCTTCACCAAGTGAAATTGATGCATCCATAATGTTTTCTTCAGTCAGTTCTACAATGTGATGCACTTCTTTGCCTGGTGTTATCAACCCTTTTTTCAAACAGTCTTGGCATAGGCCGTTATCTCTTTTCCAAATAAACTGTCGTGTCTTCTGCCATGTTCTTGATTTATAAAAAGCTTTGCTAAATTCCTTCGCCATACATTTCCTCGGTGCAGGCGAAAGGGAAGCCATTAATTTGATATAGAGAAAGGAGGATTGATAATGAAAACTTCATGCCAAGTTACATATTTTTATAATGGCTTCCCATGCAAAAAGCACACATCCCCAATAATGTGTGCCCTTTTCCACCTACGCGCATATTATCATATTTTTCTTGTCATAATTATGACAATTTAATATTTTAGTAATATTTTTTTCAATTGTCTCTGAATATATGCATTGTCATATCCAAGTATATAACCTATCGTTTCAAACGACCTACCACACTCATAACGTTGATACAACAACTCTATTTCATTATCCGTGAGTTTTTCTAAGAATCGCTGTATATCGTTTAATTCTGTCTCATACATCTCATATTGACGTGATAGCATTTCTTCTTCATTCATCAACTCGATAATATTACTTTTATAAATACGTGTACCTCTTTGATATTTCGCTTCTTCTTCTGAACGAATTGACGGTGATCTAACCGAACCATTTAACTCAATAGAAATCTCTTTCAATCTGTCCCAAATATCAGCAACTCTATTTGCTGAAAATTTTATCCCTTTCAATTTTCCATCAATGTATTTGATCTTATCGCTATTAACCATGCTTCTCCTTATGTTTAATCATTTCTTCCAGCCATTTCAATCTATGTTCCATCGAAAACAATTGATAAGTGTTCACTCTTGCAAATTCATTCCTGCGATGTGCCTGCTTCACTTCTCCAATTTCTTTTCGCAGTTTATTTGCTTTCCTTTTCAATATCGCAAGTTCTTTATGTGCAACGATCATCTATCTCCCTCGCTCGCCGTGACCATCAGAGCTGCAACAATTATTCCAAACAAGGCTCCTCCAATAAAACAAACAGCACCAAACAATATCATCATTTATATTCTCCTTCATCTTCCGGAACTCTATAAATCAATTCGTTATACGCGTATTCTCCAAAGCTATTAATTCTAAACACGTCTATGCTACCTTTGACAACTGACTCAAGAACTTCTAATGATTGTTTCATTGTTGTGTATGTTCCTAGCAAGCAATCATTGTTATCGATAATTGCCCTAACTTCATGCTTTTTATTATTATCCCTAACGTACACTTTTTGAAGATTAGGCTTGATGTAAATTATTGTGCGATTTTGAACCTGAATTGAATTCATATTTATCTCCTTTTTTTATTCGTCTGTGAGTGTAACAGAATCAGAACTATGTTACGCTCATTTCAAAGCCTTATTTTCTTAATAACGCTTATCAATACTGCTTTATCGTGTTTTCTTCTGTTTTTGAGTGTTACAAAAATCGAATGTTACACTCACACATATTTTTTGTTGTTTTTAATACATGCAAGAATGTAGGAATCTATCCCCATTTTTCTGTATGGTTTATTGATTCTCTAACTTCCTGTATGTCCGATGGCTCTAACATGATGTATAGCATTGTTTCTGCAGCGCTCTCATGCATCAGCAACTTCTGTGTTGTTAGCAGGTCGTGTGTTTCATCCCAGTACCATCGCCCATACGATTTTCTTAAACTATGACAAGCAACTGGGTATTTTATTCCAGCTTCATCCGCTAACTGTTTAATCACTCTCCAAGCCTGCTGCCTCGTGATTGGATAGCCTTTTAAGCCCTGTCTTGATTCAAAGATATATCCGTTAGGCTGGATGGCATATCGTTCAATATATTCACTTACAATAGCGTATATGTCTTGATTCATTGTAAACTGTTGGACTTTACCTGTTTTCATCTCTTTACATGTGTATTGACCACCAGCTATATCTCGCGGTGTTAACTCAATAAGGGTTTCAATTCTATTTCCCGTGTTAACACCAAGAATTAGAAGAATATAATTGCGATACCACACGCGATACTTCCATGATTCAGGAGCATGCTTATCACGATGATTAAGGCAGCATCTAACCATTTCGTCAAAGTCACTCTTAATGAACGGTTTAACAATCTCTCGCCCATGTTTATCGGCAGTCTTCCGAAGATATCCTTTCGTCCGCTGCAATCTTCTAAGCTGTCTCATCAACGTATTCAACTCCAAGTTGTTTTAACTCTTCCACATATCCATTCATCTCATAGTTAAAATCTTCCAAAATTATATTGAGTATTTTTTGAACTAAAACACCATCAATTTCAAAATAAACATGATTAACTCTCACACAAAAATCACTTATCCCATTTTCTTTTGAAGAATTTAAAAATGAAGTTTCTTTTTTTAAACATTCTATTTTTGTTAATATCGTTTCTACCTTTTCTATATCACTTGATTTCATCATTCACCATTTCCAGCCTTTCTTTTAAACGTTCAAATTTTCTTTCACGCACTTTATAGGTCATCATTCTTTTGCTCCATTATCCCTTTCTGCTATTAGTTGTTTCAAAATATTTAGATCATATCCACTTTCAATGAATTTAATTGCAATTGGTTTATTGCATCCATTTCCAAGATATGTGTAGATATATGTAATTTCATCAATGTTAAATTTAGTTCCTAACGTCTTATTGAAAGCAGATATATGTTTTTGTTGCCATGCGATATTACGTTTAGAAGTTCTATATGGCTGTGTTTTATAACACCTGCTTACAACTGATATAAATCTCCGTTTCAGTTCAAGGTCACTCCCTATTTCGTCTAAGGAAAAACAAAGCACATTTTTTTCATCAAGAGTTATTTCAAATCCGCCATATACATAGTATTTAATGAAACTATGTGGAAATGCTGACATAATTTTTATCAAAAAATCTTTTATTGCATCATTCATTATCTTCACCATCTAAATCCATTATTGATAAATTCTTCTAACATAACCCACGCTCTTATGAATGTTGCTATGATGCATGCACACAGAAACAATCCAACGCAGCAGCAGAATACAATGAATACTATGATTGCTATTGTTCCAATTATTAAATTTATATTTTCCATTATTCACTCCATTTATCCGAATAACTCCTTAAATTCTTCAATGTTATATTCATCATAAAACTGTTCATCTACTACAAAATTCCAGTAATAATCTTCAATCAACTCTACACAGATGTCCTTTTCTTTCATTTTCTCGCAATCATCAAAATCACTGAATCTTACGGCTCTGATATCACGCCAGTCATCAATTTCTAAATCGCTTTGATACATGCAGCCATTAGGGCTATTTGCAAGTGATTTTGCTTTACCTACTGTTTCTGCCCATACAAGGCTTAAATATGGATTATTCCCTCTTCTATCACTTAATATCCATGCTTTCATTCTTGTTCTCCTTAAGTTGAATAGATATTGCTTTAACTTCCAGAACATCACCTTCTTCAGTTTCGATAATTGCAACAGGATAGGCAATTATACCGCCGCTATGCCCGCCTACCATTATCGATGGCTCAATCACCATACTTCTTTGAAAAAATCAATGGAATGTACACACTGTTTTTTTAAATATGCATTTTCTATTTGAGTTTTCATGCATTTGGATCACCCCACATTCTTTTGAATGCTAACTTTGAGCCATACTCAAAGTCGAATTTATCTTCCTTTGAACACTTAGAATTTGCATGTCTAACGCATTTTCCATTTACATAGTAAGCAGATGTTATTCGTCTTCCTTTCTTAACAATTCGAATTTCTTCTTTAGTTTCCGTCAATTCACGAAGTGTTCTCATCATGTTTTTCATACCATAGATAAATGCATCAACAATGTCATATCTCTTTTCCATTTACATCACCTGCGTTTTCTTTCTAAAAACCATCCATATTGTTTTTGCCTGTTTTCCACTCCTGTTTCCGAACAGTGGATATGCACCGATTACTTTGATGATTTCCGATACCGGTATCTGATATTCATTCCATTTAAATATCAGCGTCCCACGGTTTGATAATACGCGCATACATTCGGCAAAACCGTCGCGAATAATATTTTTCCAATTAGTAGGGAGCTTTCCATATTTCTTTGCCATCCATGCATTACTTCCGATTTGTTTCAAATGTGGTGGATCGAAAACAACGAGATCGAATAATTCATTTTCAAATGGTAAATCTGTAAAATCAGCAACCACATTCGGAGCAATCGTAAGTCTTCTTTCTATTTTCCCGTTTTTGCTTTTATAAATAATTTCATTATCGACCGTTCTGCAATCCACATACAAAGTGTCCTTATGGTTTTTATCGAACCAGATCATCCTGCTCCCACAGGTCGCATCGAGTATCATTTATTCTTCACTCCAATCCAGTGCCTGACCGCATGAACAACAATACAGTTGTCCCTCTATCACAACTTCATTCCTACTCCCTAATTTTCGTAACTCACCTTTACAGTTTGGACAGTTTCCCTGCCGAACTACCGGTGTACTTTGATTGATAGGTTTCTTTGGCGTTGCCTTATCAACAAGTTCCTGTAACGCTTTTCTTGCAATCTCTCTTTTGCTATCCAACTCATCCCTGTACGGTTTATCGTCAACTGTTTCATCAAACACTTGTAACGATACAGCCAAGTAATCTAATGCTTCTTGATATCTATTCATTTAGCAACTCCTTAATGATCTTCTTCATAAGTTCTTCCTTTTCTCTTATTTAATTTTTTATAAAATCAAACTCTGCTGTACATCTTTTAACATTTTCTGTTTTGCCTGCTTGTAATAATCTTTCTTGATTTCAAATCCATAACAAGAACGATTTATCTCTGCACACGCTCTAAGTGTTGAGCCGCTGCCGGCACATGGATCTATGACTACATCGCCTTCATCGGTAAAGATTTCAATCAACTGTTTCAGTAACTGCATCGGTTTCTGTGTAGGATGGATCTTTGGTGTAACGGTATCCCTTTCCCATTTAAACCAGTTGAAGATCATGCGATTGTGATTATTGAATTTCGGTAATTTATCACGATATAAAACAACTGCATACTCAGTAGCACCGACTATCTTCATATTTGCTTTTAACACTTGCCCCGAATAATTTTTGATAAACACAAGCGGATAATGTTTCATAAATCCATACTTTTTCCCATACTCAATAATTTGTTGCATCTGTTCAAAAGCACAGAACACGATCATTGCTGGTGCTTTTCCAACTTCTTTCGGCTCTTTAATTAGCATCTTTGAGCAAAAATGCATGTATTCAGGAATTCTGAAATAACCATCGGTATCAAAGAATGCTGACTTTGCTTTTTTGCTTTCACCGTTCTTGTTATCGCCGTCCACGTACCATTGAGGGCTGCTTGCGTATGCATTTTCGGCCAAGTTGTACGGAATATCAGCAATAACCAATTGTGCCTTTGGGATTTGATATCGTTTGTAATTTTGAAAGCTATCGTTAAATAGTTCTATTTTCTGCTGTTTATTTTTCATTTCTACTTTTTTGAACTCTCTATATTTCTTCCACTAACCTGAACTTCTTAATCCGTAATTGTTCATTATTGATTCTGTTGTATTGGTCTACGTAGATTTGCAGAAAACCAATTGTTTTGTAGTAGGTCCGCTCAGTGCTACTTCCCCGCATAGTCTGTATGTTTCCATCTTTATCAACCGCGCAGTAGACTGTCTTCGGATTCTTGTATGGTCCTCGTTTCTGGATATTTTCCATTATTACGCTCTCCTTCCATGCATTGCATTACTTTTTCTTTCCAAATTTCAGCTATCGAAAATATCTTTGCTGGTGGATTCTCATTATATTTCGCTCGGATTTGTACAATATCTTTTCCACCAAATTCCATCGTATATAGCGGTTTATCCTTTTCTTCCGCTTTTCTAATGAAGATGATTGTTGTTTTACCTTCTGTATGCTTTTCTACATAAGTACCTACGCAATGATGAAGCGATGTTCCTTCTTCAACTAAATCACTAGCTTTCTTTGGTAAAACAAATACATATCCATTAATCTTCATCTCCATACGTTTTCTAATTTTTGTTAGTTTTTCAAACTTCTTTTTAGTTTCTTCATCCCTCTTTCTTTTCTCTTCTTCGTTTCTTTCCTTTTCAAGTGCATTGAACAATTCAACCATATCTCGATGAGCTTTAAACAAGTCCTTTGGACATGCGTTACTTTCATTAATCTTGACGTGGCACGATTCCATTAACTTTAAATAATCAATATAGAGTTTAAAATCAAAATTTGTTTTCATTACCCAGTTTTGAAAGTGCACAATTCCAACACACCTAGGAATCTTATCGAAATTAACATGAGATATTTTGCTCTCAATACCTGGTATAACTTTGCCATTTCTCTCTCTAATTTTTTCTTCCAAAATTATTTCTTCAAATCCTATGTCTGAATTTTTTATCATATGCTTGTGTTGCCTTAACCATCTCTCATTCAGAATTCGCATATCACATAGATATGATGAATACATTAATTCGTGCGTCAATTTGCGAGCATTAATCTTCTGTAGAAATTCGATTTCACGTCGATATTTATAAAACTTGCGCAGATCCCAAATACCGATTGGAGCAATCCAATTGATATACTTCAATTCAGAGATTGTTTTTAATCGTTCATCAATATTGTTTTCATATGCAATAACACCTGTATATGGACCAGCTATCAAATACTGTCTACACAATCCAAATTGGTAATATCCTTTCAAGTAGTAATTCTGGCTACACTGAATATGCTTATCGTTTTCTAACAATTCAAAATTCACAAGTTCGCATTCAATATTTTGAAAGCCATTATTGTATCTAGAGTAGAATCCGTATGACTGTATCTCTATACGTTTTGATGTACAAAGGATGATCATGAAACATTTGTAGCAATCATAAAATGTAGTCTTTGTATTTCTTGTCAATTTCTTATTGATAATCTTGCACCCTGTTCGATTAGATGAAATTGTATTCTTTTTATTTGAAAAAACGATTGTTGGAATTTGCTTGTAGCACCAGGAGAAGAATGCTTTAGGTGGGCGAAGCCTTTTATTAACGTAATAGTCTGCAGATTTCATAATTCAAATAGATTAATCCTTTCAAAATCTGCCTTCTTCTGACTTGGTTTAACGCCGATTTTAGATGTCTCTTTCTTATTAGCTTGTTGGCTTTCATTACTAGTGCTTACATTTGCTCCAGCTTTTGGTTTAACCGCCTTTAGTTCAGAATTAAAGTAATCAACAACCCAACCGAACACAACACTATCAGAAATCATCGCGCAGTTACCATCACGCTGTTCAGATGCATTATTAACACAATATGCATATGCATCTGCAATCGATTTGCCATCCTTACAAATATTCTCAAATAGTTCATCATCATTCTGATCACACAGGAAATTATGTATAGCATCAACAGCTGGTGAATGTTTCTGACTCATTTCATTATTCATCTTAGCTATCGCTTTTTGCTTTATTTCACTCATTATCCATCTCCTTTAGAACATAATTCTCAATTGTCGTTCTTAAATAACCAATCTTGTTATTAATTACTTCTGTTTTCGCAAAATCATCTAATCCTAAAATAGATGCTGCTCTTCTCCAGATTTCATATAGTGGTCCAATTGAAATTTTATTTATCTTTAAAATCACTGCTTCATTTGAAATAGCTTCAACTGCATGCATGATTGATTTTGAGATTTCTAATGTCATGCATTCATATGAATTGTTGTTAAAAGCTTCATTTTCACGCATGCGAATAAAATCTAATTGTTCTTTTAGAAATTGCTTGTTCAGAAGTGGCGACTCTATATAATCATCATCAATATAATTAGATATAATCTGATTAGATTGTATAGTTTCTAAATTGCATACATTTTTTTGATTTCTGTATACAATTTCTAAGTTTTTGTATACATTTCTATCGAAATTGCCGCAAAGAAAACAATCCTGCATTACAACCTTTTTTGACCGTCGGTTATAATCCATGAAACGGCGCTGTATAGAGGCAGAGGTTAGAACTTCGTTTCTTTCGAATTGGTATCTATCGAAAAGCTCAAGTTCTAAACAGCTCTGCACTATTTTTTTCAATTTATCTATTTTTACGTGGATCTCATCAGCAAAAACTTCGTATATCGATTCGTCTACTTTCATGTAGTATCCCTCGATTCCATAAATATTTGACAGCAACTCGATCCATACGTACTTGCCTAATACGGGAAAGCGCGCCTTCAATCTACGTATTTTGTTGTCTTCTTTGGTTTCAATCAGAAATGCTTTCATTCCTGATGCCATTTGTATCCTTTCTAGATTGGTCTAACGAGGCATTGCAGGCCGTCGACCAAAAACCTTTCTATATTTATGAGATTTTCGCAATGCCCCTCGTTAGACGTCTTTCTTCACGCTGTTTAACTAATAACTCAGCATATGAATATTTCTTTCGTTTCATCGTATTTACGCATATCTTTGCGTCGTGGATGCACATCTCAGTTCTCAACTGTTCTTGTTCGATTAACAGTTGTTTCTTTTTCTTTTGCATGATTTATTTCTCCTATTCCAAAATTAAGTGATGCTTGCTTTTGATAAAACTTGCAGTTCAAACAATCGTTCTTTGTTTCAATCACTCTGAAGCCAGCTTTTATCGGTTGGCAACTCTGCGATTCAGCATTCCAGCGTACGCATTGTTTACAATCGAAACTTTGTCTAATCATACTGATCACTCATTTCTTTAACTTTGCTCTGAAATGCATCAATTTTAGCCAATTCGAAGTTAAGCGCCATTTCGGCCTGATCGTCATTAAGGATAATTATTCCTTCCGTGCTAATTTTCTTAGTAGGAAGTCCTTTTAATCTACGAAGCTTATCTCTAATTAGTGAATTCATAAATCAAACCCCATCAAGAAAAGAAATACCCTTGCATAGATCAACATAAAGATCAGAATCAATGCTATTTCTTCGAGTGTTTCTAATTTTCTTTTATACTTCGTTTTTAATTTCATATTTAACTCTCCATTTCTATTTGATATAATGAGAGTGATAGTTAAGGTCTATCACTTAAGCGCTGTGTCTTTGTCGGGACTGCACTTTTTTAGTTGCCTTTGCAATAGCGGCACGATATTCATTTGATATATTTTGATTGCGATAATCATCAAACAGTCTATCCACCTGTTCCGCTTCATATCTCCATCCACGCCCCATCTTTACGCGATCGATAATCCCTGCATTACACCACCCTTCAATCGTTTCATCCGAAACAGAGAAGAGTTCTTTCAATTCCTTCTGCGTGTAATATTGTTTTCGGATATTGTTCTGCAATCTGACTTTTGCAATTTCGGTAGCAATTACAGATTTAACGGTTTCCTCTACCAGTTTCCGAATATAGTCTTCTATGATGCTCTCCATGCAATCCTCCTTTCTATGATTGCCCCTCTCTGTTGATATATAATTCAACTGAAAGGAGGTGATTATTGATGCCAAAACCAACATATAAGCCAGGTACCGATAATGTTCCGGCAGGGAACTATAAAGAAATCGGTCCTAAAGGCGGTAATGTTCCAAAAGGTCACGATGCAACAATCGATCCGGGTGATAGATTGCCGCCTACTTCTAAACCAGGAAATGTATGGATTAAGAAGTAGCTCTTGCTGGCAGTTACTTTACAAAGTGACTGCCTTTCTTAATAACCTTTTTTCTTCTTGAAAAACAAAAGCACCATTTAAAGAAATTGAACTGTAGCCACGCTTCTACAATGTCATCGTTATTTTCATCGGTATATCTTGTGATGTAATGATGTAACATATCGACCCTCCTTTCCTTGTTGTTGATGGTCTTACCGGCAAAAACGCAGAACCAAATCAGCCAAATGAGTAGTAGCCTCGACTACTGCTGGTAAAATGCTTTTGGCTTGATTGCTGGAGGCTTTTTTTGTTTCTTTTTGTATCCAATCACACAAATCATTTAGTACTTCTTTCAGTTTTTCTTTTGTTTCCATTCTTCCCTTCCTTTCTTGATATAATTTAGATAAATAGATGAGATACTGATTATGAAAAACTTAATATTGCGTTATAAAATGTATAGATTGCTAACTAAAATGCTTGATGCTGAACACTGCTTATTGAAGCTGCAATCAAAATACTCTTTTCAGCACAATAATGATTAATCCAACCAATACGCCCATTAAGAAGAACGTGATGATTCCTCCACTTTCTTTTTTCATGCTTTCTCCTTCCCTCGTTATGATTCTTGATAAAGTTCATTTATATTTACCTGTAATGCTTCTGCAATATAGAAAACATCTTCTGCATTAATTCTTAATCGAAAATTAAGCATATTGCTAAACTCTTGTTCAGTTTTACCAATATTTTTAGCAATTGTTTTCTGCTTCAATCCTTTACAATCGATAATCTTGCGAATATTTTGTACAAGAGTTTTTGAAGTAAACATATATATCACCTCCTTAATTACAAGATTCTTTTAACAATTAGATAATATTACAAGTTTTATATAA